>JAEEGJ010003281.1_pt1 | contig 64039 bp, 52 predicted proteins | sample 8958761 | NCBI WGS metagenome assembly JAEEGJ01 (sample SAMN16246546, study PRJNA631951) | gut metagenome | biome: gut microbiome; feature: rumen; material: RS-attached | host: Bos | place: Iran: Karaj | collected 2018-10 | reverse complement strand
AACGTTGACAGCTTGAATTCAGATGAAGAGTTCGAGGGAAGAGTTCTTCTGTATTCAGAAGAAGGAAATATCACATTAAACGGAACAGAAATAGAGATCAACGGAATACTCTATGCTCCGAACGGCAGAGTATCAATAAATGCATACGATACAACGATCAACGGCAGGATAGTAGCTGATAAGTTCAGTTACAGCGGTTCCATCCTCAATGTAACAGCGGATCCTTCTGACCTTCAGCTTGTCATGGAACTTCCCGATGTAACAGTAACCGCATCCTGCGAAGAGGCTGATATCGGTGATGAAGTGTATTACACCATTGAGATACCCGAGGATAACGTATATGAGATCCTTTACAGACTTAACGGTACAGAAGTCACTGTAACCATACCTGATGATGAAGACGAGCCTGTCAGATATTACCTTGATACAAGTGAACCGGGCGAGTTTACCTTCGAAGCATATGTTGTGCTGCCTTACGGTGAGTTCATTTTAGACAGCGATACTATTACGATCACCGTTCCAGAACCTACTTCGACACCAACAAGTACACCCACTGATGAACCGACAGCAACACCTACGGCAACAAGTACTCCTACATCTACACCTGTTCCTACGGTTTCTAATACACCGGTTCCGACTGTTACCGACACACCAACAGCCACTCCGACGATAACAAGTACGCCAACCGCTGCACCTACAGATACAGCAACTCCCACTCCGACGGCTACGCCTGTTCCGTTGGAAGAAAGATATGCGATCTATTCACAAGGCGATCCTAAGTATGGATACAAAGAACTGTTTGTACCTTCAGAGTGGAACCCTGATTCCAGTTGCTCGGCAACACCTAAATACTTAAGTGTATTGGATTATGACCTTTGGACGACTGCAACGATCAACTCCAAATTCAGTATGGAGTGTTCACCAGATTACTCATTTAACATGAGATATACATACAGCTGTCCGCCGAGTCTGGGAAATGCTTTCTCATTTGCGCTAAAGAACAGTGAAGGCACTAGTTTAGTGGTGCAGGTTGACTTGCGTGTAAGTCCCGGCGGACATTACTGGAAAGATGCATATGGTCAGGGCGAATGGCAATATTCCGAGTATGAGCCATTTGCACCGGCAGTAAGTTTTAACCTTAACGATGACGGCCTGCATGACTTTGCAATTGTTGAGTATCCGCCATTTGCCAAACGGAATAGTGTACAGGAGTTTTGGCTCGAGTATGACGGCGTTGCAAAAGTTTTATATCTTTATGTAGCTACATACGATGCTGATGGTAACGTAACAAAGCCCGAACAACCTACATTGATGTGGAATGTTGATCTGGCTGAAGAATTAAATGACGATCACAATCTGACTATGGAGATGAGTTCGTCGATTGGCTTGTTTGACGATGAGACATGCTTTTATATCTATGGAATAGAATTTGATCCTTATCCGGCACTGCATGCTCAAAGAGATGCTATCGAGATAATGAACAGCTTCGATAAGGAGCGTCATGTTGTTGGGGATGAGATATATGTTACCGGAAGAGTGAACCCTGAAATAGATGTGGATTCAGCCGTGATTACGGTTAAAGATGAGACCGGAACCACAGTATACGAATCACCCATAGATATCACGGATGAATATAGTGAGATATCTGCAATAGATACAACTGGATATACTCCGGGTGTTTATACTATCGGCATATCTGTTACGGATACTGATGGTAATGAATACGTTAAGGAAGCAGATCTTACATTAGAGGCTCAGAAATTCCACGTCGAGCTTGATAGTGCAGTAAAAGAAGACGGCCTGATAAAGATCTATGGAACCGCAGAGTTTTATGAAAGCGGTTCGTATGAACTGAGATATTACGATTACTCAACATCGCATTGGATCGTAATTGAATCTGAAGGTGAGGAAACTATAAACGGGATCCTTGGAACCTTGGAGGCAGATAAGCATCCATACGATACTATTGCCGTCGATCTGATAGCAGTGACTGATGACGGGTATAAAAAGAGTTTTGCAAAAGACCTGACGGTACAGAATATTACACCAACTCCTACCGTAACACCGACAGGCACTCCCACGACTACACCTACAGTAACTCCTACGCCTACACCGATAGTCTTTACGGAGGATGAACTCTTCGTAGATATCGATGACAGCCAGGACGGTAAAGACATTACGTTCATTACCGATATCACGGGAACAGTAAAAGGAACACTGCTTCAGGACTATACCTTTGAAGTGTTCCCTGTAGGAAGTGATACTGCTGTTTACAGTAAAGCCGGTACAGAAGCCATAGAAGACGGAACGTTGGGAACCATAGATCCTACGCTTCTCATGAATGGTTACTATAAAGTAGTACTAACCGGAAATACTGAGGATGCATATATCGTAGACGAGATAGTAGTGCTTGTAACAGGTCAGGCAAAGATCGGTAATTACAGCATGACGTTCCTTGACATGACTCTTCCCGTATCCGGATTGCCTGTCGAAGTATACAGAACATACGACAGCAGACAGAGAACGCAGCTTGGTGATTTCGGCTACGGCTGGGACATGACCATCGGCGGCCCCAAGATCTCCGTAAGTAATCCATTGGGAAAGAATTGGGGAACAGAATTAAGACAGACTTTTGGTGTGCCTTTGTACTATTGGCACGAAGAACACCCACATGAAGTATATATCGATTGGGGTAACGGAGAGACCGAGATCTTCAGTCTTGTGCTTGATCCGGAAAAGACCATGAGTCCTTATAACTGGATGGATATCTCTGCTTACTTCATAAACAAAACCGGTAACGGAGATACATTAGAGATATTAGATGAGCATGAAGGTCTTATCTATGCCGAGAACAGCCTGTTCTATGCCAATATGCAGGCGTTCGATCCCCAGTATTTCCTGCTTACAAGACCTGACGGAATGAAGTATTACTTTACGAAGGAGTTTGGTCTCTTCAAGGTAGAGGATACATATGGCAGGACAATAACATTATCGATTAACGGAATAGAGTATTCAGAAGGCGGTTCTATTACCTTCAATAGAGATGGAGAAGGAAAGATCACGTCCATATCTGACGGCATCAATACTGTCTCATATACATACGATGCCAATGGCGACCTTATCAGTGTCAACGATATCGGCGGATACGATACATCGTTTGCATACGATAACGGACATTACATCACAGGCATAGCCTCAGATGACGGCACGACTATCGCCATGAATGAATACGATGACGAAGGCCGTTTAACAGCAACAATAGATTCTGACGGAAACAGGATCGAGTTTACACACGATCTGGATGCAAGGCGTGAAGTCACGACAGACAGATTGGGCCACAATACTGTCTATACATACGATGAGAGAGGCAATGTCCTTACTGTAACGAATGCCAGAGGATATACGACAACATATACATACGACGGCCAAAATAATAAGACATCAGAGATAAGACCTGACGGAACGACGTTCACATACACATACGACGGTAAAGGCAATCTCCTGACAGCTACAGACGATCACGGAAGAACGATCTCCTGTGATTACAGTTCTAAGGGAGAACTGCTTACCATGTCAGCTATGGGCGTAACAGAGCTGACGATGTATTACGACGATCACGGTAACCCGGTATCTGCTACAGACAGCTCAGGTAATACCCAGGAATACAGTTACAGCAACAAGGGCGAACTTACAGGCGTATCGGATTCTTTGGGCGATGTCATGTCCATGACGTATAACGGTGACGGGCAGGTAACATCAATAACCAATGCCGAAGGCATGGTAACGAACTTTACATACGATGCCAAGGGAAGGCTTTCTACAAGGAGCATCACATATCAGGGCAGCACAAGGACTGATACTTATTCTTACGATAACTCCAACAGGGTTACGAGGATAGATTATGCAGACGGCAATTATGTATCTTATGCCTATAACCAGGCTGGAGATGTCATCTCTGCAACCGACAGTCAGGACAGAACGGTATATTACTCGTACGATCTTTATGGCAACTTAACAGAGATCTCATATCCTGACCATACAACGGAGTCTTTTACATATAATGCCGAAGGTTGGAACCTGACAGCAACTGACAGGTTAGGCAGGACTGTTGAGTTCTCTTACGATGCTGTAGGAAATGTTACGAGAAAAACATATCCTAACGGAACATATGAGACATATACATACGACAGCTGCGACAGACTGATAACTGCAACTAACGTATATGGAGCGACTACCACATACGATTATGACTATCTCGGAAGAAATACAGAGATAACTGATGACGACGGCAACACGGTATCGTACACATATACCGACAGAGGTAATGTTGCTTCTGTAACGGATGCCAAAGACAATACATATACCTTTACATATGATAACAACGGTAACCAGACATCAGTAACGTATCCTAACGGAAGCACATTCTCATCCGATTACGATGTCAGGGGAAGACTTACATCCGAAAGTGATGCGTACGGCAATACTACAACATACGATTACGATGAGATGGACAGGCTCGTAAGAGTAACTGATCCTTTGGATGGAACCTGGGAGTATGAATACGACGATCTCGGTAATGTTACCAAGGTAACGGATGCACTGGGGTATGAGACATACTACAGCTACAACATCAATGGACAGGTAACGGAAGTAACAAATGCAGCAGGCAATACCGCTACTACAGATTACGATACTTATGGCAGAGTTATCTCCACTACAGACTTCGGCGGAACAGAGACAACATACGAGTACGATGAGTATGACAGAGTTATCTTAATGACCACAGATGGCGAAGAAACATCGTATACATACGACGGGTATGGAAATCTTGTTGAGGTGGAAGATCCTTCAGGAACGATATACTACGATTACAATTCCGACGGATTCTTATCGAGTGTAACGAATGCAGCAGGGGAGACGATCTCTTACGAATACAATAACGGATATCAGCTCTCCAAGATAACGATAGACGGACAGGATATCGAATACGGTTATGACAGCAAGGGAAGACTGGTCTTCGTAACCGACAGTGAAGGCACGACAAGATATTCGTACGATATTAACGGTAACAGGGCATGTACCACATATCCTAACGGCGTAGTAACGACATATGAGTACAACGATATCAATGTGCTCACAAGACAGATAAGCAAGGATAGTACCGGAACTGTAATAGCAAGCTTTGAGTACACGATAGGTGACAACGGAGAGAGATTATCCGTAACAGAGCTTAACAGGACAGTTGAATATGAGTACGACGAGCTTAACAGACTGACAAAAGAGACAGTAACTACAGGAACTACAGTCTCAGTAACTGAATATGCGTACGATGCAAACTCCAACAGGACTTCAATGAAGAAGGATGGAGTTACGACTACATACGATTACAACGAGCTGAACCAGATAACGAGGGCAGGCAATGTTAACTACACATGGGATAACGCGGGAAATCTTGTAAGCCAGACAACGACTACAGGCGTTCTTGTCGCATCCTATACTTACGACTGCCACAACAGAATGGTATCAGCGAACGTAAACAGAAATGGTTCGTCTGTTGTAGAGACATACGAATATGATTATCTGTGCAACAGAACTGCAAAAACATCCGGTGGAGTAACGACAGAGTATACTACCGACCTGTCTTCAGGATACTCTCAGGTACTCAAAGCAGAAACAGATACAAATACTGTTTACTACACCAGAGGCTTCGAACTGATCTCCAGAAGAGAAGGAACAAATGCATCCTATTACATCTACGATGGCGGTCTTTCTGTCAGAGCATTAACGAATGAAGCAGGTATCGTAACAGATACTCTTGTCTTTGACGCCTTCGGTAATGAGACAGGCAGGACAGGTTCATCAGATAACCCGTATGGATTCCAGGGTGAAGAACAGGACGAAACAGGTCTTTACTACTTGAGAGCAAGATACATGGATCCTGCAACAGGCACATTCAGCACGATGGACACATATGGTGGAAGCCTGTCAGATCCTATGAGCTTACATAAGTATCTGTTCGCTAATTCCAATCCTGTTATGTATTCGGATCCCAGTGGGCATATGGCTAAACTAGCAGAACAAGTAGTCGTTGTAGGTATTATGGCAACTTTAGGTGCTGAAATGGACGGAATATTATATATATTTAATCTTGAGGATAATAATATATATATAAATTCTGACGATTTTTGGAGCGGCCTTTATGACTCCATGATTGTTGGTGCGGCTGCGGGCGTATTATTCGGATTATTGACGGTTATCTTGATTGCAGTTGCAGGAGCCGCAATTGCTGCAATAATTTTGGGTGTATTTGGGATAGGAATGTCTACTCTTGAAATACTTACAGGCATTCTTGAATATAATAATGGAAACAGAAAAACTGGTATAATAGAAATAATATTTGGCATTATTGGTGCAATTCTTTCTGGCTTTAGTGTGTTTAAAGGAATAAAAAGCATTAGTGCTAATACTAATGTTGGTCTGAAAGCCACGGAATCCGCATCAGACTATGCTAGGTCTGAGCAGGGACATGGAAGGTATCCAGGAGTTGATGAGTTTACAGATTCTATAACTAGAAAGGGTTCTATTATCTGTCGAGGAGAACCTAATGGAACTGGCTTTTTTACTACTACAGAAGCAGTTGATGCGTCTGGATGTAGTGCGTCAAAGGTTTTCCAAGGCTTACAAGTATACGAAAATCCTGCATATGGTTATAGGCAAGAAATGGGTGTATATCTTTGTACCAAAGATCTTGCTACAGCTAATGGAATTACACTAGCCAATCCAGCGTTTGGAGAAGGTGGGTTGCCACAGATTTATGTGCCAAACGCAAATTCTTTGCCAGCAGGGACGTTGGTTAGAATAGGTACAATACCATTGCATTAATTGAGGAGAATAATATGGATAAATGGAAAGAAGGTATAGTGCGTTTAGATAATAACTTGATTGTTTCTCCTAGATTCACGTTTAGCGATTTTAAGCAATCGACTTTTTACGATGGTCAAGACGGTGTTAAAGCTATTAATCTAAAAAAAAGAGTATTCATTGATAATCATGAATATGCAGTAACGTTACATTTCATAAATGGTTTCTTATATGGCCTTTATCTTGTTTGTTGCGATACGAAGTTTTCAGTAGAGCAAGAAGCAAATAGGGAAATAATACATAATGAAATATTAAGACAATATGGATTAAAACAGAAAAACAAATTTGGTTGGGGAATAATCGAATCAGACTATGATTCCAAAAGCAATGTATGCAGTATTAATTTCTTTTATAATCTCAAATAAGCCTTGGGGATTAATAGTCTTCTGAACTCATTATATGAAACCATATAACTATAATAGAAACAATCTGAAATCGTCTTTATTTCTGACATCGTACCTTGATAATTAATTACTGACAAAGCTGCTGTTTATCGTGCTTTCCGTCATCTTGTAAGCTCTTTGTATGTAACAGTCTGTTGTAGAGACATACGAATACGATTATCTGGGCAACAGAACGGCTAAAACATATGGTGGAGTTACGACAGAATACGTTACTGATCTGTCTTCCGGATACTCTCAGGTGCTCAAAGCGGAAACAGATACAAATACTGTTTATTACACCAGAGGATTCGAACTGATCTCCAGAAGAGAAGGCACTGTTGCATCCTATTACATCTACGATGGCGGTCTTTCTGTCAGAGCATTAACGAATGAAGCAGGTACCGTAACAGATACTCTTGTCTCTGATGCATTCGGTAATGAGACAACTAAGACCGGTTCATCAGATAACCCATATGGATTCCAGGGTGAAGAACAAGATGCGACAGGTCTTTACTATCTGAGAGCAAGGTATATGGATCCTGCAACAGGAACATTCACCAGTATGGACACATATGGCGGAAGTCTGACAGATCCTATGAGCTTACACAAGTATCTGTTTGCAAATTCCAATCCGGTTATGTATTCCGATCCGAGTGGGCATGCAGCAGGGTCAATAGAGGATATAGAAGCAACCTGTTCTATCATCACTATATTAGCTTCAGTGATAGATGAATCTATATCTATTGCTATGTCATTCTTAAGCTCTTATTTAATAAAGACAATAGTTGTAATCATCGTAGCGGCAATTATAAGTCTAATAGTAGTAAACTATGAAATGGGGATTTCCACAACCGCTGAAGAAGTTGACAGAATAATTGTTAATAACTCTATACCCAAAGACGTAACGGATGCATTTAGAACTAAGATTGCAAAATCGCTTGATAAAGCTATAACAATTTCAGAAAAAATAGGTTTGCGCAAAGGAAGATCACAGAGAGAATTGCATCATATAGTTGCAAAGAAATCCTTAAGATTTAACGATGCACATTTATCTCGCGTCATTCTTTCAAAATCAGGTTATTATGATCCAACAAAATTGGACAATGCGAATGTTGATGATCCAAATAATTTAGTATATATTAAGACCTCGTTGCATAGGCGACTTCATTCTTATGAATACCATGCATATGTTTATGCTAATCTGAATGCTGTTTATAAGGCTGATAAATCAGTCGAAGAAAATTATACTGCAGTTACCGGAGCGTTAAGATTATTAGCTGCACAGCTTTTGTCTTTAAGTGAAATGTCTCCGGATGTTATCGTTATATAAGAGGTATATTATGATCACTACAGTGGATTTATTTCAGAAATTTAAAGATTTTATTGAAAACGGAAATTTAAACTATGATTATGATGATTGTGAAATTAGGTTTGCAACTCCATCAATTGGTTTGGAAATTGGCTACTATTCTCTTTCCAAAACCGATTTGTTGGTAGGTGGGACAAAGAGAGGACATTTAATCAAGCATCCCAAAAAACCGTTTGATGGTTTTATTTATTATTTTAAAGATAAACAATTAGTTTTAGCTAAGCGTGTAATTGATAGCAACGATCGTTCCGTTACTTTTTTGAAACACGAAAATAATTACTGTTTTGGTTATACATTTGATATTTTGAATCAAATTGTTCCTGCTAGATGTTTTGTTTATGAATTGGATAGAGACAATATCGTTGCTTTTAAAACCTTTAGCGGATATCCACTTAAAGAAAAGTGGCCCGATGATATTATTCGAGAAGAGCAATATGAGTACAAGAATGGTAATCTCTACTCAATATCTGAACGAATATGTCTTTATGATTTTTCTGTTGAGAGCGAACGATTAATTTCAGAAACTGTGTACGATTATTTTTCCGGAAAGTATTGGTGTTCTTCAAAAAATATGGATAATACTTCTAAATAAATCAATTTCTAAATGATATTAAATGAAATAGTCAGAAATCCTGACACTGCACCTTGATAAATCTATTACCAGCCAATCTGCTTTTCATCTTGCTTACCACTGTCTTGTAAGCTCTTTCTAAGTATTCGTCTGTTGTAGAGACATACGAATATGATTATCTGGGTCACAGAACCGCTAAAACCTCAAACGGAGTAACGACAGAATACGTTACAGACCTGTCTTCCGGTTACTCTCAGATACTCAAAGCAGAAACAGATACAAATACTGTTTACTACACCCGAGGCTTTGAACTGATCTCCAGAAGAGAAGGTACTACAGCATCGTATTACATCTACGATGGCGGTCTTTCTGTCAGAGCATTAACGAATGAAGCTGGTATCGTAACAGATACCCTTGTCTTTGACGCATTCGGTAATGAGACAACTAAGACAGGTTCATCAGATAACTCCTATGGATTCCAGGGCGAAGAACAAGATGAAACAGGTCTTTACTACCTGAGAGCAAGATACATGGATCCTGCAACAGGAACATTCACCACAATGGACACATATGGTGGAAGCCTGTCAGATCCGATGAGCTTACACAAGTATCTGTTCGCTAATTCCAATCCGGTTATGTATTCGGATCCGAGTGGGCATTATACACTTTCTCAACAAGAAACAGCCATAGCAATTCAGGCTATTATTGGTGAGGCAATGTCCGGAATTTTCTATATAGCTGATTGGCTGTTAACAGATCCGGAATCTCAAAATCACAGCATTCCGATGATGATAGTAACCATGATGATTGGTTTAGCACAGGGTGCTGTAATGGGAAGTTGGGGTGGACTTCTTTCTGGATTGATAACCAAAGCAGGACTAAGCGTTCTTGATTATATATTAACAGGAATAATGTTCGCTTTATTTGCAGGGGACTTAAAACTTGCAGCAATTAATCTTAGGGAATCGGATAATTGGCTCGTAGCTGTTTTATGTGATGCAGGTGGTGACTTTGCCGGAGTTGTTGCTTTTGCTTCTTTGGCTGAAGGTTTTTCCAGAGCTTGGAATATAGTCAAAGAGAGAATCTCAAATAATTTCCTTCGAAATAAGAAAGGATATACAAATCCAGGAAAGAATACTACTAAATGGTGGCATGATGGATATGTAGAAGAACTTTCTGATATGGATATTGTTTTAGGTGTTAATCAATCTGATAAGGGAATGTCAACATTAGGAAGTTCGACTCGAGATAATGCTATTTCTGCAGGCAAAGCTTGGGTTGGTGATAACTACAATACGATTACAGATAAATCTGGCAACATTATAGGTTATTCTAGTGAGGACGGAATGAGAGCATTCAGAATACAATATAAACCGCAAGAACAAATGTGGAGAGCAAATTATCAAGAAAATATGGTAGTAAATAATCCATATCCTAATATTGGACAGCGTATAACAACCCTGAAAAATGTTCATGTAGATATTATAGATTAGGAGGCTATAACTATAATGGAGATTAAAGCAATAAATTACATTCGAAAAGAAATTGTCAATGAAGAAGACTTTTTCTTTTCAGGCGAGTTGTATATAGGACCTGAAGACGAACCTGGTGTTTATGAAATTTATGATTTTGATATGATAAGCATACAAAGACTATATAACGTTTATCAAATAAATGAGCCGTTAGAAATTGGATTTATGTTGAGTAGAGGAATGATAATTTTGAAATACTATAACGAAAAAATTGTGAAAAGAGAAATCAATTCTATAGTTCAGAAGTGTAATATGAAAACCATAGAAGAAACTTATAATAAATTGGATAGATATTTTCGAAGAAGAGAGAATTAGCTTTTATGTAAATTGAATTTAGAGGCAATCACAATCATTTCTACATTTATTTCGGATTGCTTTAATTGGAAGAAAAACTCGTGAAGTGGAATCACGGTTAGGAGTATTCTTACAGTACTTATTTGAAGTAGATTTAGCTCTTTACTTGTCAGCACAGCTTCTCTCAAGAAAGTGTAACAGCAATTAATGTACTTATATTGTGTTAGACTGTAAATGTTAGTAATCCTGACATCGCACCTTGATATATTAATTATCAATAATCCAATTTAATCGCATTTTACGGCATCTTGTATGCTCTTTCAGAATGTTCGTCTGTTGTAGAGACATACGAATACGACTACCTGGGCAACAGAACAGCCAAAACCTCCAATGGTATAAGGACTGAATACACCACTGATCTGTCCACCGGTTACTCTCAGGTTATTAAGGCTACGAAAGGTTCTAAGTCTGTTTACTACACCAGAGGATTTGAGCTGATCTCAAGGCAGGAAGGCTCTGCTGCCTCCTACTACATTTACGATGGAGGCCTCTCTGTCCGTGCCTTAACTAATGAAGCAGGAACAGTAACAGATACCTTAGTCTTCAATGCATTCGGTAATGAGACAGCCAAGACAGGTTCTACAGATAACTCCTATGGCTTCCAGGGTGAAGAAAAGGATGAGACAGGTCTCTACTACTTAAGAGCCAGATACATGGATCCTTCGACAGGAACCTTTACGTCCATGGATACCTATGGCGGTTCTTTGTCTGATCCGATGAGCTTACATAAGTATATGTTTGCAAATAGTAATCCTGTTATGTATTCGGATCCGAGTGGGCACGCAACTTTGACGGAGCAAATGCTTGTTTGTGGTCTGATTGGAGAACTAGCAAGTTCCACGATCTATCTTGTTGAATTATTTACTACAGATAATATTCAATATAATTCGTGGTATGAAGCTGGATATGGAGCATTAAGAGCTGTTATTTCAGGATTTGCCGCAGGCGTAGTAATGTGGGCTCTGCATACGGTATTTGCTGCTATAGTCGGAATGGCTGTTGCCGCCATAGTATTTGGATCATTTGGAGCAGTAATGAGCATATTGGGTATTTTTGATGCTGCTCTTGACTGGGAAAACGGCGATACTGATCTCGGTACGGTGAAAGTCATAATGAGCGTTATATCGCTTTTTTTGAGTGTATTCTCTATCAATTTAGGTGTTAAGGGATTCTATGCATCTACTAATATAAACGACGGTCAAACTGTATATAGAACTATGAAAGATAATAACGGCATGCCAGAAACAGGTAACTCTGCAAGGACTTTAGGTTCACGACCAGGATATGGGACTGAGTTGAATAAGGGAGAAGATATTCTTGTTGATTCGAAGGGAATGGTAAAACCTGAAAGCGGCGGAATGTCAGTTGTTCCAAGTCCTGAAGATCTTGTAGATATTCGAAGACCGCCGGCTTATGGTGGGCGAGGAAAAGATCCTTTATGGTCTATTAATACGAATACTTTGGGCCCTAAATTAAAATACGTTCCAGATATTCCAGAAGGTGCAACACATGGTACAATTCAGCCAGCATATCCAAGGACATATAACGAATATCAAAACGCACTAGGAGATACACAACCATTTTGGAGGTTAGAGCCATGATAACTAAACAGTTTAGAGAAGAATTATTATGTGAATTGTATAATGACGGGACAATAAAACTTGAAACTCTAAGAAAGTATAAAGCGTTAGGTATGGATAAAGATAGCATGTATGGCGTCTTGGAGTCGTTGTGTCTTGAAATGCGACAGAAAGGTGACGAAAAATTAGAAGATGACATTATGGATGCTATTGATATTGTAGTTGGTTATTGCAATCCCTCGTTGAAATTGTTTCCATAGAGTTAACAGATATCAACAAACTACTAAATAGTTCTATATTTGTAATAAGCCCTTAAGAATTGTTACAACAACCTTTCTATCTCCATACAACTTCAACTGCCTATTAATGCCTCCCATGCCTAATCCGCACGGGAGGCATTATTCTTTTTTACCCTACTGATGCATCTCTTTCCCTTCGGCAAATCTTGTAGAGACATACGAATATGATTATCTGGGCAACAGAACGACTAAAACTTCAAGCGGAGTAACGACAGAATACACTACTGATCTGTCTTCCGGATACTCTCAGGTAATAAAAGCAGAAACAGATACAAGTACTGTTTACTACACCAGAGGTTTTGAACTGATCTCCAGAAGAGAAGGCACTTCAGCATCGTATTACATCTACGACGGCGGTCTTTCTATCAGAGCATTAACGAATGAAGCAGGTGCAATAACAGATACCCTTATCTTTGATGCATTCGGTAATGCGACAACAAAGACAGGTTCATCAGATAACCCGTATGGATTCCAGGGTGAAGAACAGGACGAAACAGGTCTTTACTACCTGAGAGCAAGATACATGGATCCAGCAACAGGAACGTTCACCACAATGGACACATATGGTGGAAGCCGGACAGATCCTATGAGCTTACACAAGTATCTGTTTGCTAATTCTAATCCGGTTAGGTACTGTGATCCGAGCGGACATTATACACTTACCCAGCAGGAAACAGCCATAGCTATTCAGGCAATTATCGGAGAAGCAATGTCAGGTATATTCTACATTGCTGATTGGCTATTAACCGATCCTGAGTCTCAGAATCACAGCATTCCTATGATGATTATTACCATGATGATCGGATTGGCACAGGGTGCTGTTATGGGAAGCTGGGGAGGCTTGCTGACAGGCCTGATATCCAAAGCCGGACTCAGCATCTTGGATTACCTTCTCACAGGAATAATGTTCATCCTTTTCTCCTGGGATTTGAAGCTGGCTGCAATGAATATGAAAGAATCAGGCAACTGGCTAGCAGCAGTATTATGTGATGCTGGTGGAGACTTTGCTGGAGTAGTTGCATTATGCTCTTTGAGCGAAGGCTTTTCTGGAATAGCCAATTGGGTTAAAGACAAAACCAATAGAATGAAACCCAATAAGAAGGGATTTGTAAGAATTGGTGGATGGAATGATGACAATTCTATAAAAAACGTGTATAAATCAAGGATTCCCCAAATTACCCGGAAGGTTTTGTTGATGTACATCAGACAACCAAAAACAATGTAAACAATACGGATTTATTGTATGAACTTAGACAAATAGAAAGTGGTGATTGGCAAAAAATCTATAAAGATGGTTATGATATGTGGGGTAATGAGATATCAATACATTATTTTCAAAGCAGATCTGGACTTGTATTTGATGTCGAAGTTCATAGTGGTTGGAGCAATATATGATATTTATTTCTGAAGAAAAAAAAGCATTAATTATGATTATAGGCGTTTTAGATTCATTATATAATGAAGCTATATCTATAGAAGAAGCCAACAAATTATATTTTTCTCCTAAGACAACTATTCAGCTTGAAAAAAACAAAGTTAATTCTGAAATTGTACAATTAGTATGGGAGTGTTGTGAGTTAGAGAATATTTATTCCTTGATTCCTCATAAATTGAAGAAAAATATTGATATGTTAAAGAATAGGGCCATAGATATTCTTAAAGCATTATAAAGAAATGCTGTCACATGATAAAAGTAATTAAGGATAACTAGTATGGACATTAAGGAATTATATAGGGTTATACAAAACTATTATGGATACAAGGCACACATGAGATTCATTAACTCAGAGGATAAGAAAGTATGGTTTTTTCTATATGATGCATTTTCTGTTGTTTGTGATGTAGGTGGGCGATATGGGACTTTTGGCGCAGGCATAGAGATGCCAAACGGTCAACTTATGACGGAGTTTTTAGGGAAAGAGTGTTCATTAAATGGAGATGAAGAATCTATACGAAAGAGTCTTAAAATTATTGACGATTATTGTCGAATGAGATTGCCTGATAAATATTTAGAAGCTTATGAGAATGCATACAAGAAGAGCTGAATAAATCTAAATAGGATTTTTGTCATTAATTAACTTATATTTTGTTCCTTCGTTTCAATTTATCCGATGTGATATAGATTGTTTATCACATCGGTTTTTATTTGGAGGGCAAAATGAAACGGCATATTAATATCAGGACGCGAATGACAAATAACGATCAGAATTATATAACACATAGTAATTCTTCCCCAAATCCCCATTACAGACACAATCGTAGGATTACCTATAACAGCAGAATACACATATTCCAAAAGTACAATAACAACACATCAACAGGGTATCTCAGTAAGGATTATAAGCACACATGTAATATATTTGTTCCATCTGGATTCACGCTTACAGTTTTTGAGCTTGTTGAGAAATATGTTGCCACAAAGATTAATGCCAGAGAATCAACACAAGCCGGGTATAAGACAGTTATCAATCTTCTGAAGAAAGATGACTTTGGTAGTAAATATATTGATGCTGTTAGAATATCTGATGCAAAGCTTTGGTTCATCAAGCTTCAAAGAGAAGATGGTAAAGGATTCAGTACTATTCATTCAATAAGAGGAGTCCTTAAGCCGGCATTTCAACTTGCTGTAGATGACGATTACATAGAAAAGAATCCTTTTGCTTTTGATCTTTCGTCCGTCATTGTCAATGACAGCGCTACCAGAGAAAGTATAAGCCGTAAAGACGAAAAGAGATTTCTGGAATTCATCAAATCAGACTCACATTATAGTAAATACTACGAGGGAATATATATTCTCTTTAATACTGGGCTGAGAATATCAGAGTTTTGTGGCCTGACTATAAATGATATTGATTTCAAGAAACATTGCATCAAAATAGATCATCAATTGAACAAACGAGGTAGCAGAGGATACTACATACAGGGGCCAAAGACTGATAATGGAATTCGAACTATCCCTATGACGCCTGCTGTTGAGGAATGCTTCAGAACTATTATTACAAACAGAAATCCACCCAATAAAGAACCTATCATAGATGGAAAGAAAGGATTTTTGTTCTTTGATAAGGATGGAAGCATAATGTATTCATTACACTGGGAACACTACTTCAAGCATATAAGGGATAAATATAACTCCATTTACAAGAAAAAGCTTCCACTAATTACTCCTCACATATGTCGGCATACATATTGTTCCAATATGGCCAAAAGCGGAATGAATCCCAAGACATTACAGTATTTAATGGGTCATTCCTCAATAAATGTTACGCTTAACACTTATACACATGTAAAATATGAAGATGCAGTAGCAGAATGTAAGCGGCTTAGGATAACAAAAAAGAATAAGCAGCACAAAAAAAGCATATCAAAATCTTTCAACGACAAAATGCTAAAATAGAATAATTAATTCATTCCATACTTACGCAATGCTGGAACAATATCATGTTCAATCAAACAGGACCAAAGCGTAGCTTTGCCATTCCACTCGTTTTCTCCCTTGTAGTTTACATATACGCTTTGCCACTCGTCCCAACGATATACTTTTTCAAAAGGTTCACGCTGAAAATTATAGGTTCCATAAAAGAATAGCCTCTTCTTCATATCAGAAAAGCCCTGATTGTCTATTCGAATTCTTTTGTCTTCAAGTTTCTTGTTTTCTTCATCTACATTCAATGCATAGTTAAAGAAAGGAATATCATCTAATTCTTTATTGCTTGAAACAATATGGTCTGAAACCTTAAGATAGATAAGAGCATGCTCATCACCCAGACCCTTAATCCTGTTGTCGTATTTAGTCCAACTGTCGACTAAAACATATACATAACAGTTATAGAAGTTTTCGTTGCTAAGGTCCTCATCATCCAATATAAAATAATATATTTCATTTGGTTTGATCTTAGGAGTGCGCTTTTTAACTACTTTTATTTTGACTTCTTCAGGTTGTCGGGTTAATAACTTTTCTTTCAAAGATTCAATAACCTGATGCCTTTTGTTTTTGTCCTTATCATCCCATCGCGCGTCATCACTATTACTGCAAATCATTTCCAACGCTTTGTTTTTTACATCAGATGTTAACCGTCCATAGTCGTACATCAATGAAGCAAGTGCAAACCATAAATCAATCTTATCATCTGAATCGACAGTCATTTCATTTAGTTCGCTGAATGTTTCATTAAAAGCTTCCTCGTTTGATTTGCCAACCTGAAGTTTTTTTACATATGTATCCTTTACTTCAAGAGCCACATCATTTTGAAACAGCCCGACTCCCCAAGTGCCCATATTAAACCTCCTATAATCAATACCATGGTGTCATCAAAACCTCTTGCGCCATCAAATATTCTTCTTCTGCGTTGTTTTTAGCATATTCACATATACTTTCTTGCCATTTTGAACGTGTGTCATTATATTTTATGTTATTAGGACCAATTCCATTTATCTGGTTCAATTTTGTAGGATCTGGTTCATTAAGTGCATTCTTTGTATGATAATAAGCCATTAGTGATTGTTCCAAAATACGGCTTTCTTCATATGTCAGCCCAACAATATGATATGTTCCGTCAATATCACAATAGTTGCCTTTGGTCCTTCTATGGTAGTTTTCTCTGTAACTCCAGTTTCTTGTTCTACCAACATAAACAATATCGCCACTTTCCTTGCTGGGAATTAAATATACTTCATAACACCTAACTCCGGTAGAAACGCTTGTAATCGTTACTGCCGTTGATATTGCTTTAACTATTTCTTTTGCTGTTCTACTAGCAAAAGAATAGTCAAGTGATTTTGCTACAGTCGATAATATTTTTAGTAAACCAGCAAATGCACCATATCTTGTCGCATGTAAAGTTGAAGTGTTACTTGAGGTAAGTTTTACAGCAATTGTAACCGCATATGCCATAGTGGCAGTTAACATCAATGCTATGGCTATAGCAGTTTCTTGCTGAACAGCAGTATAATGCCCGCTCGGATCCGAATACATAACCGGATTGGAATTAGCAAACAGATACTTGTGTAAGCTCATAGGATCTGACAGGCTTCCACCATATGTGTCCATAGTGGTGAAGGTTCCTGTTGCAGGATCCATGTACCTTGCTCTCAGATAGTAAAGACCTGTTTCGTCTTGTTCTTCGCCTTGGAATCCATACGGGTTATCTGATGAACCTGTCTTTGTTGTTGCATTTCCGAATGCATCAAAGATAAGGGTATCTGTTACTGCACCTGCGTCATTCGTTAATGCTCTTACGGAAAGACTACCGTCGTAGATGTAGTACGATACTGTAGTACCTTCTTTTCTGGAGATCAGTTCAAATCCTCTGGTGTAGTAAACAGTATCTGTGTCTGTTTCGGCTTTGAGTACCTGAGAGTATCCTGAAGACAGGTCAGTAACGTATTCTGTAGTTACTCCGTTTGAGTTTTTAGCCGTTCTGTTGCCAAGATAATCATATTCGTATGTCTCTACAACAGATGAACATTCTGAAAGAGCATACAAGATGCTGTAAAATGCGATTAAATTGGAATTTCTGATAATTAATATATCAAGGTGCGAAGTCTGTTTTTGATAGTAAGACTGATAAATTTAGTTTATCACATGAAAAATATGTAAGTGCTACTGCCAATCATTTTTCTAAATCATATTGATAAATGAAGCGCTGAACACTGCCGGTGTCAGGCTTTAATGATGTGCATTTATCGCAAGTTCTTCCTACCTCAGATTTCACTCAAATATTCATTTGACTATTTTTGACTTTAAGAGTATATTGTTGTTGGCACTCGAAGGGATAGAGTGCTAATCGGAGAAGGGAGAGACTTGAAATGCTTTTAGACAACCGTAAAAAAGAAGTCCTGCATGCGATCGTAGATGACTACGTATCTACTAACGAGCCTGTCGGTTCGAAGTCATTGATCGAGCGTCACAATTTCCAGGTCAGCTCAGCTACTCTCCGTAATGACATGGCAGAATTAGAGCACCTCGGACTTATCGAGAAGCCGCACACATCTGCCGGCCGTATTCCTTCAGATAAGGGTTACCGCGAATACGTCAATTCACTCATGACGATCGAGGAGCTGTCTCCCAAGGAACAGCTCGAGATCGAGAAGAGGATCGATTCAAGCGTAGATGAGGTAACAGATCTCATAAAGAATGCTACACATACGCTCTCGGAGACAACGGGATTTGTATCCCTTGCTATGAGCCCGAGACTTAAGAAGAGCTTTTTGAAGCAGCTCAAGATCTTAATGATCGAACCCGGCAAAGCTCTTGTGGTTATGGTGCTTTCAGCAGGCGTTGTTAAGGATAAGGTTGTAAGGATCCCTAATTTCTTAAGTGATGAGCAGATCATGAAGATCTCAGGCGCCATCGAGAAGAACCTTACAGGCAAGCCGTTAGATGAGATCACTCTCGTTACAGTAGAGACAGCAGGCAAGGGAACTGAAGTGCCCGAACCTCTCCTCAAACAGGTTTTGTACGAAGCATATGCTGCCATCAAGCAGGCTGATGAGCTCAATATCTATCTTGACGGTGAGCACAGGATCTTGGAACTCCCTGACTTCAGTTCTCTGGGACGTGCAAGAGATCTTCTTGGAACGCTTTCCGATTCAGGCATGGTCGCCGGATACGTAAACGAGATGGAGAATGCCAGAGAGCACAGTGCTGATGATTCTTTCATGATCAGGATCGGACAGGAGATAACACTTGAAGGTCTTGATGACTGCAGTTTCATTACGGCTACATACAATCTTACTGATTCAGTCTCCGGCAACATCGGAGTCATTGGACCTAAGAGAATGCTTTATTCGAAGGTAATATCCCAGATAGATTTTGTTAAGAAAAAGCTTAACAAAGAGATGCAGAGATTTACCTGATACATAACATAGATAACAAAAGGGAAAGGAAGATAAAAATGGCAGATGAAGAGTTATTTTTCGGGGCTGATGATGAGCCTGTAAAGGACGAAGCAGAGGGCAGTGCTGTAGAAGACGCTGCAGCTTCCGACAAGGCTTCGGCAGAAGGCTCCGAGAAAGAGAATGCAAAGGCAGAGGAAGCTCCTTCTGAAGAAAAAACTGAGGTAAAGGAAGAGGCGAAAGCCGACGATCAGTCAAGCGAACTTGAAGCAAGATACATGAGCCTTTACGCAGAGTACGACAACTACAGAAGACGTACACAGAAGGAAAAGGACAACCTCTACGCAGACGCTGTCGCAAGCGTTACAAAAGAGTTCTTAACACTTATCGATAATCTTGACAGAGCAACAGAAGGTGCAAAGAAAGCAGACGAGACATCACTTGATAAAGTCATCCAGGGAATGGAACTCGTCGGAAGACAGGCACAGGATACTCTTTCTAAGATCGGTGTTGAAGAAATACCCGCAGAGCGCGGAACAAAATTCGATCCAAATCTTCACGATGCGATGATGCACGTCGACGATGAAGAGCTGGGCGAGCAGGAGATAGCGATGGTTTTCGCTAAGGGATATAAGTACAAGGACAGAGTCATCAGACATGCTCAGGTCCAGGTAGCCAACTAAGTAAAAACAATTTGAAGATAAAGGAGAATGACAATGGATTTAATCAGATCAAGCTTGGTTCCTACAGTAATCGAGACTACAGGCCGCGGCGAGCGCGCCTATGACATTTATTCAAGACTTCTCAAGGAAAGAATCGTTATCCTTTCAGAAGAAGTTAACTCAGTAACAGCAAGCCTTATTACGGCTCAGCTCCTCTTCCTCGAGGCAGAGGATCCCGATAAGGATATTCAGTTCTACATCAACAGCCCCGGAGGATCCGTATCTGACGGTCTCATGATCTACGACACAATGCGTCTGATCAAGCCTGACATCCAGACAATCTGCATGGGTATGGCAGCTTCAATGGGTTCAGTACTTCTCTCAGCAGGTACAAAGGGCAAGAGATGCATCCTTCCTAATGCGGAAGTTATGATCCACCAGCCTTTGGGCGGCGCTCAGGGCCAGGCAACAGAGATCCTTATCGCTGCTGACCACATCAAGGATACAAGAGTAAGACTCAACCAGATTCTCGCAGACAACTGCGGCAAGGACCTTGAGACCTTGATGAAGGATACAGACAGAGACCACTGGATGACAGCTCAGGAAGCACTTGATTACGGCATCGTAGACAAGATCCTTGACAGCAAGAAAGCATAAATAGAGATAGATAATTTGAAAGTCCTTGCAGAGGACTTTAGGAGGAAAATAAAATGGCAAAAGTAATTGGTATTGACCTTGGTACAACAAACTCATGTGTTGCAGTTATGGAAGGTTCTGAAACAGTAGTTATCCCTAATCCCGAGGGTAACAGAACAACACCTTCAGTTGTAGGATTTACAAAGACAGGCGAGAGACTCATCGGACAGGTAGCTAAGAGACAGGCAGTCACAAACCCTGACCGTACGATCCAGTCCATCAAGAGAGAGATGGGTTCTGACTATAAGGTAACTATCGACGATAAGAACTACACACCTCAGGAGATTTCCGCAATGATCCTCTCAAAGCTCAAGAGCGATGCTGAGGCTTATCTCGGAACACCCGTAACACAGGCAGTTATCACGGTTCCTGCTTACTTCACAGACTCACAGCGTCAGGCTACAAAGGACGCAGGACGTATCGCAGGTCTTGAAGTTTTGAGAATCATCAACGAGCCTACGGCAGCTTCCCTTGCTTATGGTCTCGATAAGGAATCAGATCAGAAGATCCTCGTTTTCGACTTGGGCGGCGGTACATTCGATGTATCCGTACTTGATATCGCTGACGGCGTTTTCGAAGTTCTTGCAACAGCAGGTAACAACAGACTCGGCGGTGACGACTTCGATAACAAGATCGTTGACTACCTCGTTGAATCATTCAAGACATCTGATGGTGTTGACCTCAGATCCGACCGTATGGCTATGCAGAGATTGAGAGAAGCTGCAGAGAAGGCTAAGATCGAGCTTTCCGGCGTTACATCTTCCAACATCAATCTCCCTTACATCACAGCTGACGCTACAGGTCCTAAGCACCTCGACATCACACTTACAAGAGCTAAGTTCGACGAGCTCACAGCTGATCTCGTTCAGAAGACAATGGATCCTGTTAAGCGTGCAATGAGCGATGCTTCAATCACACCTTCTGACATCGATAAGATCCTCCTCGTAGGCGGTTCAACAAGAATCCCTGCAGTTCAGGATGCAGTTAAGAACTACTTCGGCAAAGAGCCTTTCAAGGGCATCAACCCTGACGAGTGCGTTGCTATCGGTGCAGCTATCCAGGCAGCAGTTCTCACAGGCGACGTTAAGGGACTCCTTCTCCTCGACGTTACACCTCTTTCACTCGGTATCGAGACAATGGGCGGTGTATGCACAAAGATGATCGAGCGTAATACAACGATCCCTACAAAGAAGAGCCAGGTATTCTCCACAGCAGCTGACGGCCAGACACAGGTTGAGGTTCACGTACTCCAGGGTGAGCGTGAGATGGCTGCATACAACAAGACACTCGGCAACTTCATCCTTGACGGTATCGCACCCGCACCCCGTGGCGTTCCGCAGATCGAGGTTACATTCGATATCGACGCTAACGGTATCGTAAACGTAAGCGCTAAGGATAAGGGCACAGGCCGTGAGCAGAAGATCACCATCCAGTCTTCTTCCAACATGAGTGAGGAAGATATCCAGAAGGCTGTTAAGGAAGCTGAGATGCACGCAGCTGAGGATAAGGCAAACAAGGAGAAGGTCGAAGTCAAGAACCAGGCAGAGACAGCTTGCTATCAGGCAGAGAAGACAATGAAGGATGCAGGTGACAAGATCTCTGACAGCGACAAGGCTCCTGTTAACGATTGCATCTCAAAGCTTAAGGATGCCATCTCCAAGGATGACACAGAAGCTATGAAGCAGGGTACTGAAGATCTCCAGCAGGCTCTCATGAAGCTCGGCGAGAAGATCTATCAGGCAGCAGGCGGAGATGCAGCAGCTGCAGGCGCAGGTGCCCAGGGTCAGCCTTCAGCTGAAGATTTCGCAGGTTATGGTTCTGAGTCCGCTGGTCCTGACAATTCAGGCGACGGCGACGGATTCAAGAGCGCAGGCGGCGACTTCTAATTGAATTAAAATCTGATACAATAGTCCGGCATGTCTGATTCCAGATGTGCCGGACACATGTATGTTAACTAATCTATGCCTCTTTCAGAGGCGCGAAAACAGAACGGAGGGGTTCCTCTTTGGCTAGAGATTACTATGAGGTTTTGGGAGTTACCAAAGGTGCTTCCGATGACGAGATAAAGAAGGCTTTCAGACAGCAGGCCAAGAAATATCACCCGGACTTGCATCCCGGTGACAAGGAGGCCGAGGCTAAGTTCAAGGAAGTCAATGAAGCCTATTCAATTCTGTCTGACCCCGATAAGAAAGCTAAATACGACAGATTCGGCCATGCCGGTGTCGACCCGAACGGATTCGGCGGCGGTGGCGGCGGTTACGGCGGCGGTGCATACGACGTTGACCTTGGAGATATCTTCAATTCATTCTTCGGCGGCGGATTCGGTGGTTCTTCGAGAAGAAGAACAGGTCCACAGAAGGGTGCTGATCTTAAGTATCACATGGCGCTTGAATTCATGGAGGCAGCTTTCGGCTGCACCAAGTCTTTCCAGCTGACAAAAGAAGATCTCTGCAAGTCATGCAACGGTTCAGGCGCACAGCCCGGAACAACACCTGAGACATGTCCCACATGCAGAGGTGCCGGAAGAGTACAGCAGCAGACACAGACGCTCTTTGGTATGACCATGGTCACAAAGGCCTGCCCCACATGTAACGGCAGGGGTACAGTCATCAAGACACCCTGCTCACAGTGCAGAGGCAAGGGAAGACTCAAGACGATCAAGAATCTTTCTGTTACGATCCCCGCAGGTGTCGACACAGGCGATCTCCTTCCTGTAAGAGGAGAAGGCGAGCCCGGTACAAACGGCGGTCCTTACGGCGATCTTTACATTGAATTCAAGGTTAAGCCGCATGATGTTTTCGAGCGCAAAGGCAATACAACATACTGCAATGTGCCGATAACATTTGCCCAGGCAGCTTTGGGCGGCGAGATCGAAGTTCCGACTATTCACGGCAAGGAGAAGTACAGCCTCAAGGAAGGTACTCAGCCCGGCGATACGATCACGCTCAGGAACAAGGGTATTCCGAACAAGAATAACCCGAATCCGAACATGAGAGGCGACCACGTGGTCAAGTTCGTGCTCGAAGTTCCTACAGGTCTTAACCGTGAGCAGAAGCAGCTTCTTAATCAGTTCAACAATACGCTTACTGACCGCAACTATGCGAAGAGAAGCCAGTTCTTCCAGAAGCTTAAGAACATTTTTAAGTAATACAAAACGCATATTTTACGCGGGAATTCTCATGCGGGTTCCCGCGTTTTTATTGAAGAGGTCATGACTATGAGATGGGCAGAAATAACGATAAAGACAACTGAAGAAGCTTCCGAAGCTATCTGCGAGATGCTCGCGCAGGTTGGTGCCGACGGCATTGCTTCACAGGACCCTCAGGAGTTCAGAAATACGATAGACAACGACCCTCTAAGCTACTGTGATGACGGCACTATCGAGAGCTATGGTGTTGACGTTGTCATCAAGGCTTATTTTGCCGAGACAGACGACGGCGTCATCCGCATGGGCGCTAAGAGCGAAGAATTCGCTAATCCCGACGGAGTAGGCATGATCTATGGTTCCATCACTGACAAGGAACTTCCGACTTCTGAAGCCATGGATTTCATCAAGCAGCGTATCGCAGAGATAGGCGAGTTCCTTGACGTAGGCAAGGGCTTTGAAGGTTTCCGCTATGTCGACGACGAAGACTGGGCAAACAACTGGAAGAAGTATTACGAAGAGTTCAGACTCTCAGACCGTATCGTTATCTGTCCTTCATGGATAGAAGAAGGCGATGCCGAGCTCGAAAAGGATGCCATAAAGGTTATCCTTGATCCCGGTTCTGCTTTCGGTACAGGTACTCATGAGACTACTTCCATGTGTGCAGAGATCTTGGACCGCGTGATCAAGCCTGACACTACTGTTCTTGACCTCGGTACCGGTTCAGGTATCCTTGCGATAATTGCAAGCAAGCTCGGAGCAAAGAGCGTTGATGCCGTAGATATCGATTCTCTGGCCGTAAAGGTCGCTGAAGAGAACTGTGCGATCAATGAATGCTCCAATGTCGAATGTTACACAGGCGAGCTTAAGAGCGTTAAGAATGCGCCTTATGACCTTATCGTAGCGAACATAATAGCTGACGTTATCGCAGAGATCGCAGCTGATATTCCCGCAGACCTTGCAGATGACGGAATCTTCGTATGCTCAGGCATCATCAATAACAAGAAAGAGCGCGTGATCGAAGCTTTGAAGGCTGCCGGAATGGAGATCATTGCCGAGCAGTCCAAGAATGACTGGATGGCGTATATAGCTAAGAAGATTTGATCTTTCCCGGAATAATCAATGTTATAATGATTAAGGTCTTCATGATGAAGGCCTTATGATTTACAAAAATATGGTGGAAAGAGGAGTTGTTTATGTCTCAGTTATTCAGAATCAAATGTCCGTCATGTGGAAATGTAGTAGATGTTGCATCAACAGGTTCTCCCTGTGCCAAGTGCGGCAATGCTTTAAACCTTCCTGAAGAAGGTATGATCCAGATCTACCGTATGGGTTCACCTTACGGTATTGCAGTAGGCATGGGCATCTACTTGAACGATAACCCTCTCGGCCATCTTGCAAATGCAGAATCTGTCAGGATCCCCGTACCTTATGGTCACTACAAGGTACATATGACGCACGGCATGAACAGAAAGTGCAAGGACGTTGAAGTAGACGTTACGCCTGACGAGAGAGTTGTATATGTTAAGGCTCACCTCAAGATGGGCTTTATCTCAAATACAGTCGTTCTCGAGAAGGTATCCGGCGACACAATGCCCAAGCCCTGATTTTCGAATATCAGAACTGATCAATGGCGAGGCTGTCTCTTATAGAGGCGGCCTTTTTAGTGTGCGGTGTACGGGAAAATAGCAAAGCGGTGTAACGCTTCGAAAATGGGGTGCTTGTGCAATTTTCGACCGGTTTTTACGGCAACAGTTGCACAAAAAGGCTGATTTATGCAATTGTTGGCTTATTTTTGAGCAAACAATTGCATCTCAAATCACTTGCCCAAAGGCTGTTCGTGTTGCAGATTGCCCAAACCCCTGCTTTCAGGTTGTTTATTGCCCTTTTTAATATTATAATAGCGCGTGTTATTTATTAGACTAGGAGAACTATGATGAGATACGCGGCACAGAAGGGTACGAGGGACATTCTTCCTTCAGAGATCTACAATTGGCAGCTTGCAGAGAAGACATTTGCGAATGTATGCCATTCCTTCGGCTATGAAGAGATCAGGATCCCGACATTCGAGCAGACAGATCTGTTCCAGAGAGGTGTCGGTGATACCACCGATGTTGTTACCAAAGAAATGTATACCTTTGAGGACAAGGGCGGAAGAAGCATTACGCTCAGACCTGAAGGTACAGCAGGTGTGGTAAGAAGCTTTATCGAGAACGGCATGACAAGCCTGCCTTCACCGGTAAGACTTTTCTACAACATCACGGCATTCCGTTATGAGAAGATGCAGAAGGGCAGAATGCGTGAGTTCCACCAGTTCGGACTCGAGTCATTCGGTTCGGCAGGTCCTGATATCGATGCGGAGATCATTTCCGTTGTCGATGTTTTCTTCAAGAAGATGGGACTTAAGAACATCGCGCTCCACATCAATTCGATCGGCTGCCCCACATGCCGCAAAGAATACAACACACTTTTGAAGGATTATTTCAGACCTCACGTCGGAACAATGTGTGAGGACTGCCAGGCAAGATTCGAGAAGAACCCTTTGAGAATGATCGACTGCAAGGTCGACGGCGGCAAGGACATCGTTAAGAATGCGCCGAGACTCATCGATCACCTTTGCGATGACTGCAAGGCTCACTTCGAAGCTCTCAAGACAAGACTTGAGGCGATCGGCATTTCTTACACTATCGACCCGAATATCGTAAGAGGTTTGGATTACTATACAAGAACGGTTTTCGAGTTCGTATCTGAGAACGTCGGTACACAGGGAACTATCTGCGGCGGCGGAAGATACGACGGACTTGTAGAAGACTGCGGCGGTACATCCACACCCGGTATCGGCTTCGCCATGGGCGTTGAAAGACTCCTTCTCGAAGCTGAGGCTCAGGGCGTATTGAAGGAAGCACCTTCTTACACGAGGATCTATATCGCTTCCATGTCTGACGCAGCGAAAATCGAAGCACTGAAGCTTTGCTACGCATTAAGACTTGCTGACATCGGCTGCGAGACAGATATGGCAGGAAGGTCTTTTAAGGCACAGATGAAGTATGCGGGCAAGCAGGGAATTCCTTTCCTTGCAGTCATCGGAGACGATGAGCTTGCTTCAGGCGAAGTAAAGGTCAAGTGCATGGCTGACGGTACGGAGACACCCGTTAAGCTTGACGGTCTTGTTGATTTCATGACCGGAAAATAATTAGAAAAAGTAAGCATTTGCTGGAGGTAATATAATGCAGTCACGTACACATACATGTGGAGAATTAAGACTCGGAGATGCGGGCAAGAAAGTCATGCTCTCAGGATGGCTCGAGAATTTCCGTGAAGTCGGCGCAGAGCTCGGCTTCGTCGTTATCCGCGATTTCTACGGCACAACACAGATCGTTATCGAGACAGCCGAGATGATGAAGACATTCAAGGCTATTACAAAGGAATCAACCATCCAGGTTGAGGGTACTGTAAGAGAGAGAAGTTCCAAGAACGATAAGCAGGCAACAGGCGATATCGAAGTAGTTCCTGAAAAGGTAACAGTACTCGGACGCTGCCGTTACAACGAGCTTCCTTTCGAAGTTAATCACAGCAGAGAAGCTGACGAAGCAGCAAGACTCAAGTACAGATATCTTGATATCCGTAATCCTGAGGTTAAGAAGAATCTCATCCTGAGAAGCAACGTTATCGCTGCATTAAGACAGTCAATGATCGAGCATAACTTCATGGAGATCACGACACCTATCCTCACGGTTTCTTCACCTGAAGGCGCAAGAGACTATCTTGTTCCTGCTCGTAAGCATCCCGGCAAGTTCTATGCTCTTCCCCAGGCACCCCAGCAGTTCAAGCAGCTCCTGATGGTTTCCGGTATCGACAGATATTTCCAGATCGCACCCTGCTTCAGAGATGAAGACGCAAGAGGCGACAGATGCCCGGGTGAGTTCTATCAGCTCGACATGGAGATGGCTTTCGCAAGCCAGGAAGACGTTTTCTCAGTCATCGAAGACGTTCTGCCTCCTGTATTCGCTAAGTACGGTAAGTACAACAGAGCATCAGGTTCACCGTTCACACGCATTCCTTATCTCGAGGCAATGGAGAAGTACGGTACAGACAAGCCTGACCTCCGTATCGACCTCACAGTTACAGACGTAACTGATCTGCTCCGTACAGAAGAGTTCGCACCTTTCGCTGACGGCGAGATCAAGGCAGTTGTTATCTCTGATTTCCACGAGAGCCGTAAGTTCATCGACAAGACAATGGCTGACTGTGAGATCCAGTCCGGCAGCAAGGGTTACTGGTTCAGAATGGACGAGAACGGGGAGATCGTCGGCGGTATCTCCAAGTTCGTTGCTCCCAAGAAGGATGAGGTTGTTGCAAAGCTCGGCCTTAAGCCTGACACTCTCGTTGTTCTGTCAGCTGGCACAAAGGGCGCTGCACAGAAGATGGCAGGCGTTCTCATCAAGACATTCGGCGCTGCAGTTCCCGGTCACATGGACAAGGAACAGTATGCATTCTGCTGGATCGTTGATTTCCCGATGTATGAGATCGGTGAGGAGTCAGGCGAACTCGAGTTCTGCCACAATCCTTTCTCAATGCCTTCAGGCGGTCTTGATGTTCTTCTCAAGGCTGAGAGCGGCGAGATCGATCCTCTGTCCATCATGGCTGACCAGTATGACCTCGTAGTAAACGGAATCGAGCTCTCATCCGGTGCCGTACGTAACCACGATCCTGAGATCATGATCAAGGCATTCGAGCTTGTAAGACTCGGCGAGGAAGACGTTAAGAAGAAGTTCCCCGCTATGTATAACGCGTTCTGCTACGGTGCTCCGCCGCATGCAGGTATCGCTCCCGGCGTTGACCGTATGGTCATGCTTCTTTCCGGCGAGGAGACTATCCGTGAGGTAATTCCTTTCCCGATGAACAAGAATGCACAGGACATCATGATGGATGCGCCCGGATACGTAACAGACAAGCAGCTTGAAGAATTGCACATCAGTATCACAGCTACTGAAGAAACAAACGGGGATAACTAATGAATAACGACGAGTTGAGAGTTTTTAAGCCTGCGGACGATTCTGAAGGTAATAACCTTGCAGAGAATGAGTTTTTGGAAGAAGCAGCTGAAGTTGAAGCTGTTTCTGCCGAAGATATCGAGTCTGAAAACAAGTCTTCCGGAAAGAAAGTTTTCAAGAAGCTCGAGAAGGGTACTACCGCATACGAGATCTTCGATTGGATCAGAACGATCTGCATCGGTGTTCTCGCGGGAATCTTCATTGTTGTATTCCTCATCCAGAGAGATGATGTTTACGGCAGTTCCATGATGCCTACCCTGTCACAGGGAGACATCCTGTTTACGCAGAAACTCTCTAACTATTTCAGTTCATACAAAAGAGGCGATATCGTCGTACTGGATGGATCCGGCATGGAAGGTTATACGAAGAAGGAATATCTCATTAAGAGAATCGTAGGCCTCCCGGGCGAGACTGTAAGGATCGCTGACGGAAATGTTTATATCAAGCCTGCTGATTCCAATGAGTTCTATCTCCTGCAGGAGAATTATCTCCCTGCGGGAACGAAGACCATCGTAATGGATGACGGCAGGAACAAAGGCTACGACGAGATTACATTAGGTGAAGACGAATACTTTTGTTTGGGCGATAACAGACCTGTAAGTAACGACTCCAGATCACTGGGTCCCTTCGAGAAGAAGAGGATTATTGCAGTTGCGGTAATCAGGGTTTTCCCGCTCAATGAGATAAAGTTACTCTGATAAAGGAATAAACTCCCAATGAGCGAAAACTACCGTAAGTATATAAGAAATTTCTGTATCATCGCGCACATCGACCACGGCAAGTCAACACTTGCTGACCGTCTTATCGAACATACTCACGTAAGAGAAAAGCGTGAGATGCAGGATCAGATCCTCGACAACATGGATATCGAGCGTGAGCGCGGTATCACCATCAAGTCACAGGCCGTTAGACTTCCTTATGAAGCAAAGGACGGCAACACATATCTTCTTAACCTCATCGACACTCCAGGCCACGTAGACTTTAACTACGAGGTATCAAGGTCACTTGCTGCATGCGATGGCGCGGTGCTCGTCGTAGATGCTTCACAGGGCGTTGAGGCACAGACACTTGCAAACGTTTACCTCGCAGTTGATGCAGACCTCGAAGTACTGCCTGTAATTAACAAGATCGATCTGCCTTCGGCACGACCTGAAGAGGTAGCACAGGAGATCGAGGATGACATCGGACTCGACGCATCTTATGCACCGTTTATCTCTGCAAAGAGCGACATCAACATCGATGAAGTTTTGGAGAAGATCGTTGAATACTTACCTGCTCCTGAAGGCGACGAGAATGAGCCTCTGGCAGCGCTGGTATTCGACTCCAAGTACGATTCATACAAGGGAGTTATCGTCAGCGTAAGAGTTAAGAACGGTACCGTTAAGACAGGTGACCGTATCAAGATGATGCACTCAGGAAAAGAGTTCACGGTAACTGAACTCGGTATGTTCCATCCGGGTGAGCTCGTTCCGACAGAATCATTGAGAGCAGGAGAGGTAGGATATATCTGTGCTTCTATCAAGAACGTAAGAGATACCGCTCCGGGCGATACAGTTACTCTTGCAGAAAATCCGGCATCAGAGCCTCTCATCGGTTACAAGGGAATCCAGCAGATGGTATTCTGCGGAATGTATCCTGTTGACGGTGCGAGATACGGCGATCTCAAGGACGCTCTCGAGAAACTCAGACTAAATGATGCTGCGCTTTCTTTCGATGCAGAGACATCAGCTGCTCTGGGCTTCGGTTTCAGATGCGGATTTTTGGGACTCCTTCACTATGAAGTAATCCAGGAAAGACTCGAGCGTGAGTTCAATCTTGATCTCATCAGCACGGCTCCTTCAGTTATCTATAAGATCCATCTCACGGACGGTTCAGTCGTTGACTGTTCCAACCCTACAAATATGCCTGATCCGGCATCAATCGACTATATGGAAGAGCCTATCGTAAAGGCTACGATAATGCTTCCCAAAGAATACGTTGGAAACATCATGGAGCTCTGCCAGGAGCGCCGCGGTGAATATACCGACATGAAGTATCTTGATGACAAGCGTGTTATGCTTCACTACAAGATGCCTCTGAATGAGATTATTTACGACTTCTTTGACGCGCTCAAATCACGTACAAGAGGTTATGCTTCACTCGACTACGAACCTGCAGGATACATGAGATCCAAGCTCGTTAAGCTCGACATTCTCCTTAACGGTGACATCGTTGATGCACTGTCATTCATCGTTCATGCTGACAAGGCATACGGACGCGGAAGAAGAATGTGCGAAAAGCTCAAGGAGAACATTCCGAGGCAGCAGTTCGAAGTACCCGTACAGGCTGCGATCGGCGGTAAGATCATCGCAAGAGAAACGATCAAGGCATATCGAAAGGACGTTACTTCCAAGTGCTACGGCGGCGATATCTCGCGTAAGAAGAAGCTCCTCGAGAAGCAGAAGGAAGGTAAGAAGAGAATGAGACAGGTAGGTTCTGTCGAAGTTCCTCAGGAAGCCTTCATGAGTGTACTTAAATTAGACGAAGAATAAGCTGGCAACATAGTTATGGATAGCGGTCTGATCTTTACAAATGATAATTGTATCGGCTGTAATAAATGCGTGCGCATCTGCTGCTCCTTTGGCGCAAGTGTCTCGCATAACAACCCTTCTCATAATTCGATCTACATCAACTCCGACAGATGCATCAATTGTGGTGCATGTCTGGAGGTATGCACTCACGATGCCAGGGATTATCACGACGATACGGAGAAGCTGTTCGAAGATCTTAAAAACGGAGAATCCATATCTCTTATTGTCGCTCCTGCTTTCGAGGCGAAATACCCCAAGCAGTTCAAAAAGATCCTTGGTGTATTGAAGTCACTCGGAGTAAAACGCATCCTGCCGGTTGCATTGGGTGCTGACATCTGCACATGGGCTTATATCAAGCTTATTCAGGAACAGGGATATACGGGAAGAATTTCTACACCCTGTCCGGTAGTCGTTTCTTATGTTGAACACTGGAAACCGGAACTTATCTCAAAGCTCATGCCTGTAAAAAGCCCCATGATGTGCGCTGCTATGTATTACAGAAAAGTTTTCGGTATTACGGATAAACTGGCTTTTATCGGCCCCTGTATCGCGAAGCGCAACGAGATGGATAAGTATCCTGATCTTGTACAGTACAACATCACGTTCCCTAAGCTTTTCGATTATGTTGCAGAACACGATCTCAAGTCCGAAGAGACTTTTGAAGGAATGGATGCAGGACTCGGTTCATACTATCCCGCACCCGGCGGTCTTGCTGATAACATAAAGTGGTTTTTGGGAGACGATGTTCCCGTACGCGTTGTATCTGGCAAGACGTATCTTTATCAGCGCATTATCAAGACCAGGGACAGGTTTACACATGACAGGGTACCGTATGCTCTGATCGATGCTCTTAACTGCCGCGAGGGCTGCATTGAAGGTACGGCAAAATCAGATGAGAACGATGAGCAGGAGATAGGTCTTGCTGAGATTAATGACATCCGCACCAAGAGCAAGCGTAGCATGCCTGATTCACCCTGGGCACAGTCACTGTCATGTGAACAGAGACTTGCAAATCTGAATAAGCAGTTCGAGATGCTTGATCTTAACGATTACCTGACTGAGTTCACGGACAGAAGCAAAGAATGTGTTGTTTCTTATCCCACAGAAGCAGAGGCAGATGAGATCTTCAAGTCGATGCATAAGGAAGATGAGCATTCCAGAAATATCAACTGTTCGGCATGCGGATATGAATCGTGCCGTGAGATGATGGTTGCCATCCATAACGGATTTAATACACGCCACAACTGTGTTTACAGCGAGAAAGAGGAGAGTATTTATCTTGCGAAGATGTCATTCAGCGACCAGCTTACGGGCGTCATGAACCGTAACGCGTATGAGAGGAACCTCTCTTCTCTGTATGCTGAAGGTAAGTCGGCAACGATAATCGCAGTTGACGTAAACGGTCTTAAGGAAGCAAACGATACAGAAGGCCACGCTGCAGGTGACAGACTGATCATTGAGACTGCTCACGCTCTGGCTAATGAGTTCGGAAACGAACGTGTATTCAGAACGGGAGGCGACGAGTTCCTCGTAGTGCTTCAGGATTACAGCGAGAAAGAAGTAACTGACGATATTAATCTTGTTAAGGATTACCTGGAATCCGAACACGTCAGTTCATCCATCGGATATGCATATACTGATTCATTAAACAGCGGCATCGTTGATCTCATAAAGGCCGCAGATCACAACATGTACGAGGAAAAAGAGCATTATTACGAGAAGACAGGCAAGAAGCGCAGGTCTTAATATTCCGTTTTCAGATGTCCTTCATTTTGACATGAGCATGGCGCTCATTCAGTTATCTTTACATAAAAGATACAAATTTTTTTGTCATATAGCCTATAATAATATAAGGTTTGCTTAAAACCTGAAGCTATTAATTAAGGGAGGCTTTTAATGACACTGGAATCTCTGTTTCACGGGATCGACCCCAAACATTACTATATCGGAAAGGTAACGCAGGTATACAGAAGTAACTGCGTAGCGCAGATCGAGAATATCTCGCTCATGTCCGACAGATCAAAATTCAACAAATCTTTTCTTCCTAACACGATCAACTACTTCGTAATCATCGATTCCGTTGTCGGATTGTTCTTAGGTGAAGTATTTGAGAACAAGGCTTCAAGAAAGAATATCTTCGAAATTTCCTCAGGTGACGTAGACGTTAAGTCAAATGACTATCAGGAAATCTGCATCGATACTATCTCACTCATGCCTGCAGATTCCGATAAGTTCCAGCTCGCTGGTTTTAATACATTAGGTATTACCGATAAGGTTTACCTCGCTACAGATGAAGTTTATAAGCTTTTCCTGGCTTCGCTTGAATTCACCGGTGAGGACGAGGAACCGCTTCCTCCGTTTGCTACCTATCTTAATAAGTCACAGGCTGAAGTATCACTTAAGCCCAGCACGCTTTTCAACCGTCATCTTATGTGCATCGGCGCTACGAACAGTGGTAAGTCAACAACGGCTCTTGCTATTCTTGATAAGGTCGTTTCCACAAGACGTAAGGCTCTTATCATTGACCCTACGGGAGAGTACAGAAACGCATTTACTGACGATGAGATCACAAAGCTTACGCTCGGTGTTGATACTACAGTTTCACCCGGTAAGATCTCAATGGAGCAGTGGGAGAAACTCTTTGAGACAGAGAACAGCAGCCAGGGCGCAGTACTCTCCGAGGCTATCACTTCACTCCGTTACATGAAGAAGATCGGAAGTGACTCTTACTATCAGAAGGTAGGCGAGGACATCGAGAATACTCAGGAGAATATTGCTTCTGTAGGTAAGGATGATACAGACTTCAATATCGAGCTCTTACCTGAACAGATCCAGGCTGAATCAGTCTGCGAACCTGAGAGAGACAACAACTTCAACTTCAAGTACCGTTATGATACATTGAAGGCTAACCTTAACGCATCCCTCGTTCAGAAGATCCAGTATCAGATGACAAACACAAGATTCCTGTCATTCTTCTCGAACGCACCTGAGATGTATAACCTCCTCGACGTTATCGAAGAGTTCGTACACCTTCCTGACGAGAGCCTCTATATCGACACATCACAACTTGGTGCTTCCGAAGGTATCGGCGGTATGATCATCGACCTCGTAAGTACTTTCGTAATGTCCAGAGACAATATCTGTCCGTTCGTATTCTTCATCGATGAGGTACACAGATATGCCAAGTCCAGATATTCCGATAAGGACTATCACGGCGGACTTACACTCCTCGCAAGAGAGGGCCGTAAGAAAGGTATCTTCCTTTACCTCACAACACAGAACCCGAAGGACGTATCACCGATCCTCTTCGGTCAGATCGGTACGATGCTTATCCACAGACTCATGCTCAACGATGAGATCCGTGCGGTAGAGAGCCACCTTGACGATTACGCGATCAAGCACGTCAGGAAGCTCAACCAGGGTGAAGTCATCCTTACGAGCGTTAACCTCCTGCATAACATGTTCATCCATGTTAATAAGAGCCCGAGAACACAGTACAACGATACGCCGACGCTCTAAAATACTTGAACCCATGATTACAAAAGCCTCCTTCACGTATGTGACCGAGGCTTTTTAACTCAAATGGAGAAAACTGATATGATCAAAGCTGATTCATTAACAATGATCTACGGTAACGGTCACAAGGCGACTGATGATGTTTCATTCAACATCAAGGCCGGTGAGATCGTCGGATTCGCAGGTCCTAACGGCGCGGGTAAGACTACGGTTATCAAGATGCTTACGGGCATCTTAAAACCTACGTCGGGAAACGTTGTGATCAACGGCTTCGATATCGATAAGGATCCGATAAATGCGAAGATGTCTTTCGCGTACATTGCTGATAATCCGGACATCCTGATCCAGCTTACGGGACTTGAGTATCTGAACTTCATTGCTGATATGTATGCGGTTCCCAAAGAAGTCAGGGAAGAGAAGATAAAGACATTGTCAGAACGCTTCGGAATGAGCGATGTGCTCAATACCCAGATGCGAGAATACTCTCACGGTATGAGACAGAAACTGATGGTTATATCAGCGCTCATCCATAACCCTCCTGCATGGATATTAGACGAACCTATGACAGGCCTTGATCCGTCTGCTGCATTTGAATTGAAACAGATGATGCGTGAACATGCCAAGGCCGGTAATGCGGTACTGTTCTCGACACACGTTCTGGAAGTCGCTGAGCAGCTGTGTGACAGGATCATCATCGTCAACAAGGGAAAGATAGTTATAGAGGGAACTCTCGAATTCTTAAGACTTCAGAATCCCGGCATGACACTCGAAGAGATATTCGTTAAGCTCACGGGCAAAACGGAGACCGTAAAATGAATAAGACACGGGCACTTTACAAGGCATTCAGTTCGAATCTCGAGATGCCAAAGCCGAACGGGGAGAAGAAGGTAAAACTCTATAACCGTTTCGGTATGATAGCCTTCATCGGCATAATGCTGCCGGTGGCTGTTCTCGTTGGTTACATGACGTATGCGCTTACAAACTTCCTATATATGTTTGACGGCAACGCATACGGACTTCTCGCAGAACTTGACCTGATATCTGCTTTCGCAATGATATTCGGAATGCCGTTGATGTTCAGTGTCCTGTATTTCTCATCTGACCTGCAGTTTCTGACTGCATTGCCGATATCGACAACATCTTTATATGTCGCTAGATTCTGGCATACATACAAAGCTGAGAATGTAATGACATCCAATGTGTTATTCGCGATCTATATCGGTTATTTTGCAGCAGTAATTCAGAATGCAGGTATATTTGCAGTGCTAAATCCCGTTGCGATATTATCTTCGCTTGTAGGATTCTTCGGTTCACTCCTGCTGCCATTGCTGTACTGTTCGATATTTGCGATGCTGCTGATGCTCGTTTTAAAGCGCTTTAACCGTGCGGATATCTACTACAATACTTCGCTTGTTTTGTTCGTCGGTTTCGCAGCGTTGTTCCTCCTGTCATTCAGAAGTTACGGCCAGATAACCACACTGAATTATCTTGACTCACTCGTTGACGGGAACAACATGTTTACGAATATCTGCAACGTTATTTTCCCGTCTAATTACCTGACGACATTGGCTATTCGAAAGAATTCCGTTCTCCCGCTTATCGGTTCTGTTTTGCTGATCGCAGCACTGTATTTTCTGTCTGTTTTGGTTGCCAAACTCACATACCGGAAGGGACTGTTTGCAGCTGCAATTATCAGTGGCAGAAGGTCTTCTAAAAAGACAATATCAAGTGCCGGAAGCCACAAGGTTTTGACGTCACTTATTCTCAAAGAGATCAAGGTCTTAACCAGAACAATGACATACCGAATGAACTGTGTATTCGCAAATCTCTTGTGGCCGATAGCAGCTGCTGTATTTATAACGCAGGCACCCAAATACAGGTTCTTCAAGGAATTCATTTACAATCTTAAGATGGGTGATGCTTTCAGTCATGTGATCCTCTTTGTTGTATTCATAGCTGTGGCATTTATCGCGTCAGGATTAAACTCGATCGCATCAACTTCATTTACCAGAGAAGGCGTACATATAGACATGCTCAAATATCTTCCTGCGCCATTAGAGAAACAGATCAATGCCAAGGTTTTTGTTGCGCTGATGTTCACGTTTATTCCTGAAGTAATAGCGGTAATTATTGTTGCTGTCAGTTTGGGAGTGGTCGTACAGCTTCCGCTTTATATCCTGATATCTTTTGTCAGTATTCTGATCGCTACAATGATCGGTGTGATAATGGATTCCGTTTCACCTTATACGGTCTGGTCTGACGAGCTCAGTGCGCTTAGAGGCAATCTCAACTGTTTCTTTAATCTTGCTGCAGAAATGATCGCGGCGCTCCTTATAGGCGGCATCGGATATGGTATTTATCTGCTGTCAGCAAATTCCGTTATTACGATATCCATTGTTTCCGTTCTGATTTTCGCGGGAGGATTAGCCTGTGTTATCATCGGACTTCCCAAAGTTAAGAAGAATATTGAGTCTCTTAAGTAATAACAGACACGGATATTTTCTGTTGTTGGCATATAAAAACGCATCTATGTAGTAGAATAAATGCGTATTTTATTTAAGGGATATTTGATATGACAAAAGACGAACAGAAGAGAACGGAAATTTTTGAAGCCGAATCTGCAAAGCTCGCCAGCGAAGGTTATGTGTCCAAAGATATTTTAATCAGCGGCGCGAAAGCAAATACGGTTGGCTTGCTGCTCGGATTAGTTCCGATCGTTCCGTTTGCAATCTGGTTCATGATTGCGTACGGAGCATTTAATCCGTTTGAACAGGGTGTTTTTGGAATAGCAGTATCTGTTGCTCTTCTGATTAGCATTCCTGTCCACGAAGGCATCCATGGCATAACATGGGCTATATTTTCCAAAAACAAGTTCAAGAGCATTGCGTTCGGTGTTGCATGGAAATCACTGACGCCATACTGTTCATGCAAAGAGGCATTAAAGAGGGGACAGTACACTTTAGGTGCGATAATGCCGGGCATGCTGTTGGGAATAATTCCCATGATAATTGCCTGCATAATCGGATCGGCTGATCTCTTACTTTACGCAGGCTTCATGACAGTCTGTGCCGGAGGAGACCTGCTGATCTTCACCATGATCTTAAGAGAGAAGAAGGCGGGGCAGGAGCTGTTTTTGGACCATCCTACCAAGATCGGCCTTGTTAAATTCGAGAAAGAATAATAACTGGAGATAGAGATGAAAGATATCAAGAAACTTACTTTGCTTCATTCAAATGACATGCACGGAGACTTCCTCGCAGAGGACGTTAACGGCAAGCTCGTCGGAGGTGTATCGCGCCTGTCCGGCTATGTGCAGAAGGTAAGAAGAGAAGAGGATAACGTACTGTATGCAATATCAGGCGATATGTTCCGCGGCTCTCTTATCGACAGTGAATACAGAGGTTTATCGACCATTGAGATAATGAATCTTTTGGGTCCTGACGTAGTAACTCTGGGTAATCACGAAGTCGATTACGGACTGGCGCATCTCCTGTTCCTTGAGAAGTGCGCGAAGTTCCCGATCATAAATGCAAACATGTATATCGGACAGACACATACAAGATTATTTAAATCACATCTTATTGCTGAACCTGTAACCGGCATGCATGTGCTCTTCATCGGTATTCTTACTGAAGAAACACTTTCCATGACCAAGCGCGATCCGCTGATCGGACAGCTCATAAACATTGAGGAAGCGGTTGATGAAGTAGGTAAAATCTGCAATGCATACAGAACGGAAGATATCGATCTGACAGTGCTTCTGACACATATCGGAATCGAAGAGGATAAAAAGCTTGCAGCGCTTTTGGATCCTGCGTGGGGCGTTGATATCATTATCGGCGGACACTCACACACACTGCTTGAGAAGCCTGAGATCGTAAACGGAATTCCGATCGTACAGGCGGCCATAGGTACGGATCAGATAGGCAGATTCGACATCGATATCGACATGACAAATAACCGCATCGATTCTTATACATGGAAGCTTATTCCGATAACACCTGAGAATTGTCCCAAGGATGAAGCTTTGGAAAAACTTATCGGTGAATACAAGAAAAAGACTGATGAGAAATTCGAGCGCATTATCACACGTTTCCCCACGGTATATACACACCCGGAGAGAAACCGTGAGACCGAGATGGGCAGAATATTCAGTGACATCCTCCAGGACAGCCTGGACGTTGATATCATGTTCTTAGGTTCCGGTTCATTAAGACAGCTCGAGATGGGACCTATCGTTAAGTATCAGGATATCTGCAACTGCTTCTCATACGATGAACCTGTGTTCAGAGTTGTTATTACAGGCAGTCAGTTAAGGAAGATGCTTCTCCGTGTATTCAGGGATGAAGCATGGGAAGGTGACCATACGGAGTTCTACCAGTTCTCATCTCATCTCTTCGTTCACTACATAAAGAGTAAGCACGAGATCGTTGAGTTAAGAGTGCGCGGCAAAGATGTTAAGGACGATGATCTGTTTACTGCAGGAATCGTTGAATATCATTACAATAACATAAAGGGTTTTCTGGATCTTGATCTTGAAGATACAAAGGAACACGGAATGCCCAGAAAGATTGCCACGGGACAGATCGATATCTTCGAAGAGTGGATGTCATCACGCGAGATGGTATCTGATCCGGGAAACACAAGAATGCTTATAGAGTAAACTTATGATCAACATTAAATTTGGAACATGATGCTACACTCCATTAATTTATCCGGAAGAGAATAAAGAAACCTGAAGCTTTGGATTTTTTCCAAAGCTTTTTTGTTTTAATCAACATCTGATGCCGTATGTGTTGCTTAAGCATCAAACGGGCATGACATTACCGATTGTTTGAACAATGCCTGACTGCAATAATCAAGCCATCAAGCAAACAACACTCAAATACGGAGGAATGGAAAAATGAAAAAGACAAATAAGACTGTGATCGAATCTGATCTGCTCGAAATAGTAAACCACGGAACAGAAGACCAGAATGAACATCAGATGGAGAGACGTACGCCTTTCTTCAGAACAGAAGATCTGAGCTGTTTTTTTATCCCTTTGGCATATTCAGCGTCTGTTGAATCAGAGTCCTTTATCGGCAACGTTGATCCTCACATCGACATGTTGTTCTGGCTCTCAAGAAGTTAAGTAAACCTCAATACGGCATATACAAAAATCCTCTAAACAGAACAGGGCTTTGGTAATCCAAAGCCCTGTTTTGTGTCTTAAGAAATTAATGAACGGCTTTTAAGTTATATATAAACAGGGTGTTAAATTTGCCGGATGGCCCTGTTTCACCCGTTTTTTTGAGCACCGTAATGTATAATTGTTTTATTAAACAGTCACTCGGAAAAAAGCCTGAATAAATAAGGGGCCTGTATGAAGAAAAAGATTGCAGTGTTTACGACGGGATGGTGTGCTGAGATTCTCAGCCAGTTTCTCACGGGCGTGACAAAGTCTCTGATTGATGAGAATGCGGATGTCTTTGTTTTCCTTTGCTATCCCACATTCGTTGATACGGAAGCAATCAAAACAGGTGAGATGAATATCTATAATCTCCCGGATCTGCATGATTTTGACGGCGCAGTTATTTTTGCGAGTGGTCTGGATTTTAAGGACAGGGTAGATAGTATCATTGAACGCTGCAAAGAAGCAGAAATTCCGATCATTATGCAGGGTGCAAGAAGTGAAGGTGTCAGTTTTGTAGGCTCGGATAATACCCAGGCTACAAAGGATCTGATCGATCATTTGAGAAACACGCACGGAGTTAAGTCTTTTTCATTTTTTGCAGGATCAAAGGAGTCTTATGATTCCAATTTGCGATTAAATGCAATCAGCAATTATCTGAAGGAGAATGACTGTGAGGATGAGCTTGCAGAGATCTTTTATACGAACTGGGAAAACGCAGCCGTTACACGTCATGTGAATGAATTGTGTGCATCAGGCGTAAAGCTTCCTGACGCAATTGTATGTGCCAACGACGGCCTTGCGATGGAGTGCTGCATAACACTAAATAACAATGGTTTTGATGTTCCCGGTGACGTGCTGGTAACAGGTTTTGATTACTTGGATTACAGCCAGGTATTTTATCCTTCGATCGCTTCTGTTGACCAGTGCTTTGAAGAGATGGGAGTTGCTGCCATTAAGCTTTGGAGAGAACTCATTAATGGAGCAGAAGCCGGAAGTGCTGAGGTTATAAACTGTAAGTATGTACCCGGAGAGAGCTGCAACTGCTTTGACCACCGTAACAGTGATAAATTAAGACGGCAGATGGGACGCGAGAATTTCTCCAAGCGTGCCTTGACAACATATTTTAACCGCAAACTCGACATTATCGATTCAACAGTATTGGCATGTTCAGCATATCCTGAGTTTAAGGAAAACATGAACCTGCTGCTTACAAACAATCACGATTATGAAGGTGACTCCTTCCATGTTTTACTCAATCCCAATTTTGCCAGGTCTATTTTTGATTCTGATATCAAACTTAATACGAACGGATACGGCAAAAAAATGGAAGTGCTGTATTCTTCTGAAGACGGCGTTAAATATGAAGAGGAAATGTTTGAAACGCATAAGCTTATTCCCGGCTACGATGAGAATGGTGCTAATCACCTGTATGTTTTACTGCCTCTTCATGAAGGTGATTCCACGTTCGGATATATAGTCTTCAGAGACTGCATAGATAAGATCTATAACAGATTCCTTCATGATTATGAGAACCGTGTGGGCCTGGTATTCGATAAGTTCCGTCATGCGCTTACCATGGATCAGATCAATAAGAGACTCATTGATATTATGAGACGTGATCCGCTTACTAATGTAAGCAACCGAATGGCTTTCGATGATAAAGAGAAGTCTTTGCAGGCACAGATCAATTCTGATCCTGACGTTAAATTTGCAATTGCAATGTTTGATGTTAACAGCTTAAAGCTGATCAATGATACGCTTGGTCATGAGGCAGGCGATAAGTACCTGTTAAGGGCATGTCATCTTATCTGCGACGTGTTCAAGCACAGCCCCGTATTCAGAATGGGCGGAGATGAATTCGTAGCAGTGCTTACGGGTGAGGATTATGAGAAGCGTGAGGAGCTTCTTGAGAAAATCAATGCTTCTATGAGCAAGTATTCGAATGTCATGCCTCTGCCTGATGACTACGTTTCCATTGCAGTAGGCATCTCCGAATTCATCCCTGATTTTGATATGTCTGTCACGGACGTCAATAAACGTGCAGACGAGAATATGTACAGGGATAAGGCCGCAAAAAAGGGTAAGAAGTAATCAGGCCATCGGCTTCTGTGTTCCGCAGTTTCCGCAGAAATTATATGCTGACAGAGCACCGCATCTCTGGCAGTACCATGTGTTTCCATAGGGTCTTATCTTTCCGCACTTAGGGCAGAAGTTAAACTGGTTAACGACACCGCAGCTGCATGTCCATGTATCGGCAACTCGGGGAACATATACAGTCTGAACGCTGTCCGGTAGGGTAACGATGCAGAAATCCCTTCTCGAAGATCTGATGATCAGGATAATGCATACGACGAACAGGGCAGTTACCAGGCAGAGCCATATGATTGCGCTTGCGCCCATTACAAGTGTTGCATCAGAAGCTGTTGCGCCCATAAGGATAGCATCGTAGATTCCGTGAAGTACGATTGGTACGAAGAGCGCGAGGAGTCTGAAGAGAATGCTCTGCCCCTTCTTGCTCGTAAGCTGGGCATATTTTGCCTTGCTGAAGAAATATCCCATGATTACTCCGTAGCATGCATGGCCAGGAACGGCTGTAAACATACGGAGCAGTGCAGTTAACACACCGTTGCTGGCAACATAACCGACGTTCTCCAATGCAGCGAATCCCAATGAAACAAATACTGCATAAACGATGGCATCATAGCTGTAGTTGAAGTGTCTGTTCTTCCATGTGACGAGACGGAGAACGAGATACTTGCCAAGTTCCTCTGCCGGGGCAACAACTATCATTGCGAGGAGAACGGCCTTTACGACTGACTCATAAGGTATGATCGAATTAAGAATTGCTTCGCCGATCATCTCAAGTATGAAGGCTGAAACTACCGTGCTCATGCCGGCAAAGAACAAAACGATAAGAAGCCAGAACGGCTCCTTTTCCTTTTTGTCATTGAAATATATGAAGCATAACAGGCCTATTACCGGGATGAGGGATAAAGCAAGTAACATCGCGATCTCCTTATAATCTGAATCAGTATTTTTATATTCCGGATTCTATTATAACTATTGCTCGAAAATCTTCAAAATAAGGCGTTAAGATTTCTTGACTTTGCTGGTCTATCAGGTTAGACTAATTTCAGGTCTAACGCAATAGACCAATTTGCTGAGGGGATCAATATGGAAGAATTATCTTTGTTCGAAGCCGAGAAGAGGCTTATGGAAATCATCTGGCAGGAAGCGCCTATCGAATCCGGTAAACTGGTGAAGCTTGCAGGTGAACAGATCAATTGGAATAAATCAACTACATATACAGTTCTCCGCAAACTGATTGACAAGGGTTTCGTTAAAAACGAAGACACCATTGTCAGTGTGCTTATCCCCAAGGAAGATGTCCTGATATCTGAGAGCCATCAGATAGTAGATGACAGTTTTTCCGGATCGCTCCCGAGCTTTGTTGCTGCGTTCTTCGGCGGCAATAAGACCATAAGCGATGAGGAGGCACAGGACCTTATCAAACTGATCAAGGCAAATATCGGCGGAGACAAGAAATGACAGACCTATTCCTCAAAGTGCTCGAGATGTCAGTTATGGGTAGCGTGGTTATCCTCGTTACAATGCTGGCCAGATTTCTCCTGCGCAAGAGGTCTAAGAGACTGATCATGATCTTGTGGGCTGTAGTTGCCTTAAGACTTTTATTCCCAATAAACATTGCATCTGAGATCAGTATTTTCAATCTGATCCCGGTTAATGTCAGAGAGGCATCAGAAGCTTACAAGCCTCAGGAAGAAACTATTGTTATAAGCAGCGAATCCGGTGTTCAGGCCCTTCCGGACGAAGCAGAAGAGGTTATTTATGAAAGTATCGAATACACTGATGCTTCCGGCGAGATAACCAACATTGAAACAATACGCATAAGACATGCACATGCTGTAAAAACAACTTCAATGCCTGACATGAAAAATGTTCTCGCAATCATTTGGATCACGGGAACTTCTGCTATTGCTGTTTACTGCATCGCACGCAGCATTATGCTGAAGCGTAAGCTGAAGGACGCGAAGTGGATAGACTGGAATATCTATGAATCTGATAAGGTAAAGACACCTTTTGTATTCGGTCTGATTTCTCCGAAGATCTATCTGCCTGATGTTCTTGATAACAGCGAGAGGGAATACATCCTGAAGCATGAGGAAACACACATTAAGCATGGTGACTGGATCATCAAGATCATCGGCATGGCAGCTGTCGCAGTCCACTGGTTTAACCCGCTTGTATGGCTCGCATATTTCATGCTTGAGCAGGATATAGAAATGAGTTGTGATGAGACTACGGTCGCAAATATGGACGATAATACGAAGCAGGCGTATGCAATCTCTCTGGTTGCATACGCCTCAAGCAGTAAAAACAGAAGATATCTTGTAACTCCTCTGGGTTTTGCCAAAAAGAGTATCGTCAGATCTGAGATTTCAGGAAGAGTAAATAATCTCATCAGTTATAAGCCGGGGACCAGGGCTGCTACTGCAGCCATTACGATCTGTCTGCTTGTAACTTCTGCCGTATGCGGATTCGATTCGAAGACTGTAAAAGAGGCAAGTGAAGAAGTTGTTGTACCTGAGCCGGTTGAAGAGATTATTCCGATAACGGAGCAGTTTGAATACATGACACATATTCCTTCGTACATTGAATTCACTACAGGTTTTCCTGATGTAGTTGCTGTCTCTGACACAGAGAAAGACATTACTTTCTATTGCGACGGAAATGCAATAAACGGCAAACTTAAGCTGCCTCAGGGAAAAGGTCTGTGCAAAACAATAGTTATCAGCGGAAGCCTTCATTCTTCTTACTATAACGAGATGGCAAAGAGATTTAATGCATACGGATATGCAACTATCCAGATCGCACCCGTTAACATTCTTACTCCGGATTCCAAACAGGCCGTATTGTACAAAGAAGTTGTAGACCTTTATGCAGTAATTGATGAATTACAGTATATTAAAGAAGTTGATCTTGATAATGTCTATCTTCTGGCTCATTCACAGAACGGTTTTGTTTCTGCATTTACCGGTGCAAACAGGCAGAATGAGATCAAGGGTATAATCCTTGTTGATCCTGTTTTATCTGATGCACAGCCTATGACATTTGCGATCAGTTCGGATGTTGAAGTTACAGGTCTTGTTGATATCTATTCCATCCTGGCAGACTGCGATGTTAAGACGGTCATGATCGGGGGAGAGAAGAGCACATGCCAGCAGGATTCATTAAGGAAAGCCGTTACGTGTCTTCCTGATGGTGAGTTGTATGTAATTGACGGTGCCGATAATCTGCTCAGCGGTCAGTATGGAGTCAAGATGGTAGATGAAGCGGTTCTGACGATGAATTCCTGGAACTGAAAATAAAAACAAACATGGGGATCTTATGAAGGGAAGCAATCTTACAAAGCGATATACGAAATGGGGATATATCTTCGCTGTCCCATTCGTCGTTGCATTTTTGATTTTTCATTTTTATCCGTTGGTTAGTACCATTTACTATGCATTCTGCTATTTAAAACATGCGGGAAATACCGATCCGCAGTTCCTGCCCGCGATCGGACAGCCTCTGTTCAAGAACTTTATTGAGATCTTCAAGGCAAAGTCCTTTTGGGATGCATTAAAGAATACGATCTTCTTCTTTGTCGCATCTTTTGTTCCAGAGTGGATCATGGCCTTTTGGCTCGCTGCAACGATCACTGACCGTAGACTGAAGATCAAAGGAAGAGCGCTCTTTAAGACGGCATTCTTCTTCCCGAAGCTCGTTCAGGGAACAACGATCTCTGTCGGAGGCCAACTGTTATCAAGCATTGCCACGTTTGTAAGTCTTACTGCAGTAGCTTTCGCAATGGACGGATTCGGCATTGAACCTGAAGACCTCGAGTTCTTAATGTCAGTAAGATTTTTCATTATTGTGCTGACGGTATTCATGCACTTCGGCATTACATTCATCTATGTCGTTGCAGGCATCACCGGTATACCGGTGGAGGTTTTCGAGGCGGCAGAGATCGACGGTGCGAACAGACTTCAGACATTCTTCCGCGTAACGCTCCCATGCATGAAACCGATGCTGTTCTTCATCACGGTCGTTACCGTGGTTGACGGTCTGGGCATGAATGATATCCCTTCCTATTTCGGTCCTTACGATACATTTAGAAGAAACCTTACGCTCATGATGTATCTGCAGAATCAGGCATTCCAGGGTTCTTATGCATACGACAGAGCTTCCGCGGCGAGTCTTATACTTCTTTTGATGTTTATCACGATTGCTGCAGTTGTCTACTATTTCCTGCTCTACGACAAAGACGAAGCAAAACTTAAAAAGGCTCAGAGAGCAGAGCGCAGATCAATGAAGAAGGGAGCGTAAGTATCGATATGAGTGAGAATGCCATCAGCAATACAGATATTAAGAAAAAAGAATACAGACTCAAGATCGTCGTATACCTCGTGTCAATCCTTCTGACACTTATGATCCTGTGGCCCATCATAATGATGCTCATCGATAATTTCACATCTGAAGTAGCTGTCGGTCCTTACGGCACCCTGATTGAGCAGGAGAGAAGGTTTTATTTCCTGACCGAACACCCTTTCCGTGACTTTTCAAAGAACTGGGCAAGGTTTGTCAGAGATCACGAGGGTCTGTTCGTTGGATTAAAGAACTCCATGATCGTAACCATCCCGAGCACCTTTTTCACGATTTATTTCTCGGCCCTTACAGCATATGCGATAACAGCTTATGAATGGAAACTGAAGCAGGTCCTTGATAAGTTCGTTATCGTTGTCATGATGATCCCCAACACAGTCGCTACGATCGGATTCTATCAGATGGTCTATAAGTTCGGTTTTGTAAACCAGCTTTGGGTACTGATCTTTCCAGCCATTGCCGCCCCCATGACTGTATTCTTCATGCGAATGTACCTTCAGGCTACCTTCTCGATGGAAATCGTCGAATCTGCAAGACTTGACGGTGCGAAAGAATTCAGGATCTTCAACCAGATCATTCTCCCGATGCTCAAGCCGGCAATCGCCACACAGACGATATTTGCTTTCGTCGGGAACTGGACCAACAGCTACGTGCCGAGGATCATCCTGATCGAAGCTTCTTCAAGGACACTTCCAATTATCGGAGGCGCTACTTTATGGTACTCCTATGCGTCATTCATTCCTCCGATACTCGTGTATGCATTCTGCTCGAAGCACATAGTCGAAGGCGTCGCGTTAGGCAGCGTTAAGAACTGATATATAAGCAAACTAAAAGGGACTTCATGTTGAAGTCCCTTTAGGTTATCTGTTTGAAATCAGAGTGTTGTTACCTGATTTCGTCCGTTCTGTTTTGAAGCGTACATTGCTTTGTCGATCCTGTCGAAAGCACTTGCGAAGTCATCTTCCTTTTTGATCTCCGTAACACCGATGGAACAGGTGATGTGCAGGATATCAGGGAATAAGTATTCTTCAACTTTCTTTCTGAGATTTTCTGCAATTTCCTTGGCTGAATTACAGTCTTTATCCCGGCAGACGATTACGAATTCCTCGCCGCCCCAACGTCCGACCATGAGTTCATCTTCTGCTGCAGAGCTCAAAAGAATCTTTGCAAAGAGCTTAAGTGTTGTATCGCCGACAGAGTGACCATAGTTATCATTGACGTCCTTGAAGTGATCAAGGTCGAGCATCATGATGGAAACAGGTGCCTCGTTCTTCTGGCAGTAAGCAATTGCGTTATTGAGCTGAATCTCGATCTCACCGTGGTTGTATACGCCTGTGAGCGGATCCTTGAGAGCCTTTTCCTCGTACTTCTGGAGTGTGGACATCAATTCTGTTGATGTGTCATTGATATCCTGAACCATGAAGACGAATCTGTAGTCTTCTTCGTTATATGTCTTTGCACGGCTGAAAATGAGCTTGACCCAGATGAACTTGCCTTCAAGGTTACGCATCATGCAGTCATATGATGATGTTCTGCCGGGAGTGAAGTTCTTCTTGAGATATTCGGGATCCGTGCGGCGGAGGAACTGTTCCTGGTCTTCAGGCCAGATCATGTTAACTATCATCATTCTCCAGTCTGAGTACTTCAGATTGTAGTTGACTACATCTTCGGAGATTTCCGTAACGTTGATACTGCTTGTCGTATCCTGTACGAGATCGATATACATTGAGAACAGGTAAGAGTTCTGGATGGTATTGATCTTCTTTGTTGTGAGGGATTCCTGTAATGATTCATGGTCGATGAATTCATCCAGCAGGAAAATATATTTGCTTGCATTATCGAAGGGATAAATCGTAAGCTGTACAAGATGAGGCTCTTCATCACCCTCGAGATAGAGCTTGAGACGGCGGCTGTACTTATTCTTAAATACACCTGTGTTATCAGCAAAAATCTGATAATCGCCTGCAACCTGCTCGTTGGAGTCGTTAAAATGGAACCAAAGATCCAAAATGAGATCGTGATATATTCCGGACTCTGAGAGGAATGTTTCAAACATTCCGTGACGGACGATGGTCTTGTAAGCATCGATTGCCGGATCAACAACTATAATGGCACCGACATTTTCGATCATTACGTCATTAACATCATTAGCAGTAAACTCGTACAGATCCTTGTTTTTCATTTGAGACAACCTCACACAAAAAATAAAAACTATTCCTGTTCATCAGGAAACGACATTCCTGACGAATGTAACTATATAGATTATAAGATGTCGATAAGACATTAATATTAAGCAAATGAAAACAAAAAGTTTAACTTTGTAAATATATAATCATTCCAGCGCCTGACCGTTGTATTTGAAGCCGATCATGGTTACGTCATCAAACTGGTCTTCTTCGCCGACAAAGTACTTGATATCTCTTCTGACATACTTCAGGATGTCCTTCTGGGACATATCCTTATGCTTGTTAAGGATATTGAGAAGACGGCTTGTTCCATATTCTTCCTTGGCTTCGTTAATTGCTTCAGGAACGCCGTCTGTATAGACGAACAGGGAATCGCCGGGCTGTAAGTCCAGTTCATATTCTCTGAACTTGGCATCTCTCATGCATGCCAGAGCAAAGTTGTGCTTTTGCTTATAGAGTTCGTATTCGCCGGTCTTGCGCTTAATGACAGGATATTCGTGTCCGGCGTTGGAACACGTCACATGGCCTGTCTCGAGGTCTACGATACCTATCCAGACCGTTACGAACATGTCTGCATCGTTGCCGTCACACAGACCGTTATTTGCAAGCCTGAAGATCTCGGCAGGATTCTTGCCTGATTCAGCGTAACTTCTGATTATCGCCTTGCTTCGCATCATAAAGAGGGAGGCGGGAATGCCTTTGCCGGATACGTCTGCAATAACCAGACAGATCTTGTTCTTATCAACGAAGAAGAAGTCATAGAAATCGCCACCGACTTCCTTTGCGGGATCCATGGATGCGTAGATCTCAAGATCATTTCTTGGGAATTCAAAATTGTGGGGGAGGGCAGATTCCTGAATGTTCTTGGCAAACTCAAGCTCCTGTTCAATTCTTTTCTCAGCTGCGTCGATATATGTCTTCAATACATCTACCGTCTGATTGATGTCGTTGGAGAGGGAAGCGAATTCAGAGGATGAATATACGGATACGATCTCGTTGAGATTTCCGTTGGTAATCTTGCGGAGTGATTTATTGACCATCTCGAGATTGTTAACAACGATCTTCTGAACCAGTACGGAGATGAGTATGTAGATTACCGTGAATACGAGGATGTCAGCCAGGATCGTCTCATAAACCGTGTGGTCGCGCTCGTTGTATACTTCGCTGCCAGGCAGGAAAACAAGAAGTCTCTTGTCGTCTGCGAGCTTGCGGGACATGCACATGCTGTCGCTGCCATACAGTATGGAGAAGAAGCCTGCGCCATCAAGATTCTCATTAGACATGTCCATGACTTCTCTGTCCAGCTGTTCCCCGATGTGGTCGCCGTAAAGGATGTTTCCGTCGTTCTCATAAACAACGAATCCGCCGTTGTTACCGACGCTGAAGGACATCGTACCGAACCGCTTGTCCTTAACGCCCGCAATGTTATAGGAGTCGCCTATATCCTTAACGGCATGCGTCAAAACTGATTCGCTCTTCTGTATGGCTACCTGTGTCTGGAGAACATATCCCAGTAACAGGTTAGCCACGAGTACGATGGATGTAATAAGGAACAGCCAGAACTGGAATCTCTGTGATACCTTTATGTCTTTGGTGCTGCTGATCGTTTTGGGATTGATCCATTCGCCGGCATCGATCCTGATGAGGAGGGAGATGACGGCAAGGCCTATTCCCGTGAATATGATCATTGGCGGAGCGCATGTCTTTACCACGTAATAAGCCATGTCCATGTCGTTTCTGTGAGATATGAATACGACGTACATGTGGAAGACTTCCATTGTCGAGCCGATGAAGTATGCGAAAATCAATGAAGGTTTTTTACCCTTGAAAACGACGAGTCTTAATAGTGCTGCAACCAATCCGGACAGGCAGGTCGAAATGGAGCAGGCGATCCTTGTGTAGGCGCCTACGCCGAAATAAGTGCCGGCTATATACCTTTCGATGCCTCCGATGAAACCTGCGATGATTCCTGCGACAGGATCAAAGTAAAGACCGACCGTAAGCGGTGCCAGGTCTCTTACGTTTATCATCATGTCCTTGTAATCAACACCGAAATGCGTTGCGAGGATGGCAAATATGCCAAACATAACGGCGAGCATAAGCCTGTATCCCCAGTTCATTTTCTTATTCTTCAGAAACTTCCAGAGAACGAAGGAGAATATTATATTGCCCGCTGTTACCGCAGACATTTTAAGAATCATGCTTAACATAACTGATCACCCGAAGTTAGTAAAAGATTATGCCTAAAATATCTTTGTTATGACTTCAGATTAACAGACAGCATGAGGTGTATCAACGAAACATTCGTTGAAAAAAGTGTAAACAGGAAATGCTTTGATATTAACGAATTATAAAGACATCTGCCTTATGATCTCGTTGTGGTCGCCCATAAACTGGAATGTGTTAAGACCGGCTTCTTTTGCTCCTGCAATGTTATCAGCTCTGTCATCTATGAACAGGCATTCTCCGGCATTAAGGCCGTATTTATCAAGGAAAGCTTTGTAGATCCTTACATCCGGCTTGAGCATGTGATAGTCAGCGGAGACGAATACTCCGTTGAAGAAATCAAGAGGGAGGAATCTGGGGAAGTATGTATAGAACAGATCGCTTGCGTTAGACAGAACATAGATCCCGTAACCGTTATCTCTGACGTAATGGCAGAAATCGGAGGCGCCGTCCAAAGGTGTCATGCAGATATCCCATCTGTCAGCACAGTTTTTCAGTGCCTCATGGTATTTCTCAGGGACCCTGACTTTAACAATATCGAACCTGTCTTTGTCCTTGATATCGCCTCGGTCTCCCATTTTCCATTCCGGACCTTCGAAAAGTTCTTTCCTGATGACTGCTTTTTCCTCTTCTGAAGAACAGAATGAATCCAGTACGAATTCCGGGTTGTAATCCAGGAGGACATTTCCCATGTCGAGTACGATGTTTTTTATCTGACTGTTCATTAAAGATACCCCATAAATATGTTAAACGAGCTAATTATGTGATAAATGAGCCGCTGTTACAATCTTAAATAAGGGAAAAAGTGAATAAGCTGACATGAAAAAATGATTGAATTAAACCCAAGAATATCATCAATTTAACAAATCTTAATGATATAATAAATGCGTTTGAGGAATTCTCAGACCAAAATAGGCATTAAAATCCAAAAGACAGAAAGGGTTTATAACATGAGCACGATTGAGAAGACATTCAGCAATGGCGAGATCATCATCAAAGAGGGAGATTCAGGAAACACATTCTATCAGCTTTTGGAGGGTAATGTCGCCGTTTACAAGAATTATGAGGAAAAGGACCAGGTAGTTGTTGCTACTCTCGGTGCCGGCCAGTACTTCGGTGAGATGGCAGTAATCGAGGGATATCCCCGCAGCACAACGATCGTTGCTGAAGGCGATGTTAAGGTCCTCGAGATCGCTGCAGAAGAATTAAATGACTACATTTCAGAGAATCCTGATAAGATCCTCGCTATCATGAAGCTTCTAGGCAGCAGAATCAAGACAATGACTGATGACTACAACGAAGCTAAGAAGACTCTCGACCAAGTCAGAAAAGCTGACTCCAAGGTTAACTATGACAGTTTCTTCAGCAACATGATGCAGAATTCAATCTATCTTACAGCTAAGAACTTCAGACTCGAGCACCCCAGTGCTGAGGCTCTCCGTGAGGCAGCTGCTGCAGTTTCACGTTCCAACACAGATAACGCTGAGACATATAAGTACGGTACCATCATCTTCAAGCAGGGTGAGATCGGCAAGTGCATGTATATGGTTCACAGCGGCTGCGTAAACATTTACAGCAACTACGGTGAAGTTAACGAGCTCAAGCTCACAGAGGTAACACCGGTTGCTTGCTTCGGTGAACTCGGAATGCTCTCCGGCGAACCCCGCAGCGCTACAGCAGTAGTTGAGATGAGCGATACACGTGTTGAGATCATCTATCCTGAAGATTTCGAGAAGCTCTTCAAGACAAGCCCTGAGAAGATCGACATGATCCTCAAGAACCTCTCATACCGTTTGAGAAGCATCACATACGATTACTTCAAGGCTTGCAAGGAAATCTACGAGTCAACAAAGAGACATGTAGACGACGAGTAATTCAGTCAGATAATTAAGTCACAATGATACTGCCTGGGGTTTACCTCAGGCAGTTTTTTTGTAAGATGATAAAGACAATGTTTTTGTGGATTTTTGAGGGAACAATATGATAATGGGTAAGAATAGTATTTGTTTAAAAGTATCAGTGATGTTAGCAGTAGTGATTCTGGCGTTGAGCATTGCAGCATGCGGAGGAAATAGCCCTTCATCAAGAGAAGAACTGGTTGGAACGTGGCAGCAGATGATGTCAGACGGAACAGAGACCATCCAACTGACTTCGGACGGCAGATATATCTCGGATATCAAGATGTACGACGGTATTTCGACACATAATGAACACACGTGGGATTATTCAGATGGCAAACTTACCGTTCATTATACGGATATGGGTGTTGATTCCACTTATACCGTAGTAATTGAAGACGGAAAGATGAAGCTTAACAACGGTAATACCACGATCATCTATACTAAGAAATAATACCTGAAGTGCAAGGCGGAGATCAGCCCCAAATAGCCGTAAGCATCGGAATGATCTGCTTCTTGCGGCTCATGACACCGGGCAGATAGAGCTCGTTGTCGTGAGGTTCAGCAGAGAATGCATATCTGATCGTATCGTCACTTCCGATATAGAAGAGATAAGAACCCTCAATGAGAACGTCTGTGAGCATGAGAAGGATCATGTCATAGCCGTTCTTTTTCTTGAGCATGTCCATGGTCTCAAGGAACTCGGCTTTGCGTTCGAGCATAGACTTCGAATCAACGCAGATGATCTGGCTGACACCGAGTGTCTGGCCGGCAATATGGAATTCCTTGAAATCGGTTTTGATGAGGTGCTCAGCTGAACTGTCGGAGTTCCTTGAAGCATCGAACAGCTCTTTGCCGATCTCTTCAATGCTGACTCCTGCAATCCTGGACAGTCTCTCGGCAAAGATCTTGTCTTTCTCAGTGCAGGTAGGTGACTTGAACATAACGGTATCAGACAGAATTGCAGATACCATAAGACCAGCCATAGTGGGGGAGGGTGTTACGCCGCTCTCCTGGTACATCTCGGCAACGATGGTAGTTGTGCTTCCGACGGGTTCGTTGCGGACGTGAATGGGCTGTGTAGTCTGAATGTCAGCGAGTCTGTGATGGTCGATTATCTCGATCAGATCTGCCTGGTCGAGGCCCGGGACGGACTGTGCTGACTCATTGTGGTCAACGAGAACGATATTCTTTCTTCTCGGACGCAGGAGGTGGAATCTCGAGAGAGTTCCTACGACCTTGTTTTCTTCGTCCAATACGGGATAGCATCTGAAACGGCTCTTGAGAATCGTCTCGCGAACGTCGTCGAGATAGTCGGTGGTATGGAAACATACGATGCCTTCTGTTGCGCAGACGCGGCTTATCGGCATTGACTGGCTGATGAGCTGAGATGTCTTCATCGCATCGAAAGGTGTATAGATAACGGTTGTCGTGCTGTCAGCGAACTTGTCCAGAAGCTCTTTGTCAGGCGTAATTCCGCAGAGAATGACAGCCTCTGTATTGTTCTCAAGAGCATAGGTGATCATGTCGGCCTGGTCGCCGCATAAAACGATCTTGTCCTGGCCTGAGAAGGCAGGTGTGTTGCCGTTTGCGGGGAGAGCAATAACGATTTCACCGGTAATCTCGTCCTTAGCGTTCTTGTCCTTGATTATCTGGCCTTCGATAACTCCGAGGAGGTTAAAGAGGGGGAGACTTGTGACCACAGGGTCAGTGATCGTATCAAGAGTGTATGATGCGATGTCTCCTGCAGACAGTGTTCCGAATAATGTTCCGTCGGAATTAACTACGATGAGGGAAGTGACCTGTTCGTCGTTCATGGTATTCCATGCGCGGTCCAGTGTTGCGGCGGGTTCCAAAACCGGCGGCCTGTCGTAATCGATGTCGCAGACCTGGGTCCTCATATCCTTAACCCTCATGGGCTGTGCATATCCGAACTTAGCGAGCATTCTCTTTGTCTCATCACTTAAGTGATCGAGGCGGCATGCGATGTAATTTCTGTCGCCTGTGGCATTTCGAAGTGCCGCATAAGACATTGCGGATACGACCGCGTCAGTATCGGGATTTCTGTGACCTACTACGTAAACCTGACTCATATATTTGTCTCCATAAATCTTTATGGCAACAATTTATCACAGGACAGGGTGCTTTTACATAGATGGATTGCTATAAAAAACGTAATTATGCAGTTACCAACTTAGGCGTTCTGAGTCCGTGCAGGAATCTTATTACCATTTCGTTGAAGATTGCGTGCTTTTCAATGCTGCAGACGTGACCGCACTTATCGATGAAGTAGAGGTCGGAATTATCCATTTCCCTGTGTGTCTTTCTGACGCTGTTAACGAAGAAATAGTCTTCGGTTCCGGAGATCAGGAATACAGGCATGTTATAGTTCTTGATTGTCTTGTAGTAATCCTTCAGCTTGAATTGTGCTCTGAAGAGCTCAGTGAGCCACATTCTGAATGCTGCAGACTTCATCTTATTGGATTCTCTGATAAAGATGTCTCTGGACTTCTTATGGTTCTGTCTGGGCATCATGAGATTAGCAAACATGGGGTAGAAGAATCTCTTGGGAATGATGTATTTGAAGCCTTCTACGACTGCGAGCAGTGTCTTGTATCCGAATCCCATGTTCAAAACGAAACCTGCGAGGACAATGGATTTTACTTTCTCAGGATGTAAATGTGAGAACTCCATTGCAACCAGTGTTCCGAGTGAGAGGGAAATGATATGTGCATTGCTGATGTTTTCGTGCTCTAATACCTCATTGATCTCTTCTGCTGTTCTGGTTAAAAGATTGTTGCCCTTCTCGAACTCTGAACCGCCGTGGCCTTCCAGATCTACTGCGATAAGGTTGTATTCCTTAAGATCTTCGATCTGGTATTTCCATGTATTAATGCTTCCTCCGAGGCCGTGGATCAATAAGATCCATTCTTCTGAGTTGTTGTTATATATCTTGTAATTCATAGTATTTCTCCTTTAAGAAGCGTCGTAATAATTTATAAGAGCTTCGTTAGCGTAATATTATTCCTGCTTGGTGTTTTGCAATATGGGTAATTAAGGCAAATGTGGGGTATTAGTTTGATAGTCAAAGTATTTTGAAGGCTAAATAAGAGTATAATGATTTCAATAAGCAATGGGGAAACATGGAATATATGGAAAAAATCTTTACGGAACGTGCACATCTTATGTGCCCCTGCATGTGCTTTGGCATAGCTGCTGCTGTTAATTACCCTTTGGACAAAGAGAGATTAACGGCGTCTTTTGATGTTTTGGCGCAGAATCATCCTTTCTTAAGGTCTGTTATAGGATATGACGCAAAGGATAACAGCTATTTCTATGATATTTCAGTTGATTCGCGTATTGATATGACTGTAAGTGATGAAGTATTACCGGGTTTGGAAGATCCCAGACTTATTCAGGAATATAAAACTCTGACAGGATACGACTGGAATGTCATGTCAGAGGGGCTTTTGAAGGTTGTGGCATGGAAATCTGATTCCGGCACGGTTCTGCTTTTTGTATTCCATCATCTGCTTGCTGACGGCAGAGGTGCAATGGACCTTGCTTCCGAATTTGCGGATATATATGTTGAAGACCGCGTTAGGGGTGCCGCAGATGAGAAACTGATCTCATCCGTTAGAGATCTTCCCGAGAATTCAGGTCTTCCGTTTATAAGTAAAATGCTCGTTGATAAGGCAAACCGCGATTGGAAAAAAGAAGGAAAAGAACCTGCCTCATTTGAGCAGTACCATGAGTTTGCAGACCGTTTTGTAAAAGGCGATAAGACGGTTGTTTCATTGAACAGGACTTCTTCTGATGAACTTACGAAGCTGTTAACTGAATGCAGGGATCATTCGGTAACGCTTAACGATTATCTGATGGCTAAGATGTTTACTGAAGACAGGACGGATAAAATAATCATCGCCAAAGATATCCGTGACAGCCTGACTTCATATAACAAGGGGTCACTCGGTAATTATTCAACGGCGTTCAGCGTTCAGATAAAAAATACTAACAGAGATATCTGGACAATAGCTCAGGAAGTTCACAAGAAGGTTCAGAAGGTTGTTGCAAGTCCCAAAGATCTTTATCTGGTTTTGCAGTGTTATGCTGCGTTGGATACGGCTGTTCTGGATTGCGCATTCCTGGCTGCAAAGGGTGCGTTTGAGAGCAAGAGTGCAGGCTTTATCGGTAAGATGTTCTTCGGTTTTGAAGAGGCAAAAGGATACAGCATTACGAATCTGGGTAAGATCGATAATAAAAACATGACGGCGGGCTGCTTCATTCCGCCGGCTTCACCTGCGATACGAAAGACTGTCGGTGTTCTTACTGTTAATGGTGAGATGGTATCCTGTATATGCGAGAGATAATGGGGAAATAGTATGGGAACTTCGAATATATTTGACGGCTATGCCGGTGATTATACGGTGGGAAGACCGGGTTATGCACCTGAACTTCTGGAATGTATGTATGGTGACTATGGAATGTCACGCGGATGTGTCATAGCTGATATCGGTTCGGGCACGGGTAAATTCGCAAAGCATCTGATAGAACGCGGCAGTGAAGTTTATTGTGTTGAGCCGAATGATGACATGCGTCAGACTGCAGAGAACGAACTTGGAGCTTATAGTAATTTCCATTCGGTTGCAGGTGATGCTGAGAATACTTCTCTAGCTGATGAGAGTGTTGATTTCATTACCACTGCACAGGCTTTCCATTGGTTTGATGTTGAAAGATTCAGACAGGAGTGCAGCAGGATCTTAAAGAAAGACGGAAAGGTTTTCCTGATCTGGAATATGCGCGATGAAACTGTCGGACTCAATCAGGACATGTTAAGGATATACACAAAGTATTGTCCTGACTTTCGAGGGTTTAACGGAGGAATAAAGACGGATGATGAGAGAATTGAAGCGTTCTTCAGATCGCAGTATGACTATGTTGCATTTAATCATCCATTGTATCTGGATAGGGAAAAGTTCATTGCCAGAAGTTTATCAGGATCTTATTCGCTGAAAGACGGTGATAAAGATTTTGAAACTTACATGGCTGAGATAGTTGGTGTTTTTGATAAGTATTCTGTTCAGGGAATGGTAACGATCGCCAATGAATCTGTGGCATATGTCGGAAGAATTTCATAATAATCAACACATACTGCATGAGGTGTTGATTAAGCAACAGATCAGCCTGACATTATTCATTGTCTGAATATCTGCCGATAGTAATAATGAAGCCATCAAACCAAATGGGAGATGGTATAGTTTATGAAAACTATGGGTGGAAAAATCAAGCTGACGAGAAAGATCGTTCTTTGCGCATTCGGAGCATTTGTTATCACTGCAACCGCTGCAGCAGGCTCCTGTTATTATTCAGTTGATAAAAAAGAGAATAAGACTCTGAAGAAGGAAGTCGTTATTGAAGCCGGTTCCAAGATCAGTATCGAAGATTTTTTCTCTGAATGTCCGACTGATGCAAGATTTGTTTCCGATGTTTCGGAAATCGATACCAGCATTCCTGCAATCTATAAGCTTACTGTATTCTATGAGAACGCGATTGAAGAAGATGTAACACTTAAGATTGAAGACCATAAAGGACCTGAAGGAAGAGCCATTCCACACACCGTATATACGACATGGAAGATGCCTGAAGCAAAAGAATGCGTTGAGAGTCTTTATGATATTTCCGGCATCGCGAAAGTTGAATATAAGGAAGGAACACCAAGCTTTAAATCTGACGGTTCATATGAAGTTCCCGTTGTTGTTACCGACATGTATGGAAACAACACGGTAATCAAGGTTCCGTTCAAAGTAATAAACGACAGGACCGCACCTGTAATTGAGGGTGTACATGATATTGAATCAGATGGCGACCAGACTGATCTGAACCTTCTCGAAGGCATCACGGTTACTGATGATCACGATAAGGATCCTGTGATCCGTGTTAACGATTCACTGGTCAATTATGAGAAGTCAGGTGAATACGAGATCATATATTCAGCTATGGATAAGGCAGGTAACATCAGTACGGCAACGGCTAAGATCACTGTATCACTTGATGACGATGATTCTGATGAAGATGATGATTACTATTACAGCGGATCAGACGCTTATGAGATGGCTTCTAACATCATGAGTTCTCTCTGGAGAAACAATGATGTTGAGACAGCCAGAGCAATCTTTGACTGGGTGCACTCACATGTTTACTATCAGTCGATCAGTTTCTATCAGACATATGAGGAAGCAGCATACAGAGGTTTTTCCAGACGCAATGGTGACTGCTATGTTTCTTATGCATGTGCGAAGATGCTCCTTGACCTTGCAGGCATCCCCAATCAGATGGTTGAGAGATATCCCGTATATACCAACGGCCACTACTGGAATCTCGTAAAACTTAACGGTGAATGGTATCACTGTGATGCAACGATTTTCATGGATCATCCTGAAGTGTATTTCATGTGCACGGATGATGAGATCGACGATTACCATCACTCTTTCGACGGTTCACTTTATCCTGAACGTGCCGGCGGTTCCACTGAGTATCTTCCTGAACCGACACCGGAGCCTACGGTAACTCCGACACCTGCACCTGCAGATGTTCCAGAGATCGTACCGGTTCCTTCAGAGCCCACTGTAACTCCTGCACCGGAAATCACTCCTGCTCCTCTGCCTGAGACAGAACCGACAGAAGTACCTGAAGAGTCTGCTGTACCTGCAGCTGAACCGGAACCTTCAGAATCATCTGAGATTGTAACTGAGACGGAAGCGGAAATAACTGAAACAGTTGCAGAAACATCAGAACAGAGCACGGAACCTTCAGTTTCTGAACTGCCCGCATAAGCGGCATTATTGAGAGATAATTACCCTCTGTATTTTCTTAATCGGCAATTCGGGTTATTATTGGACTTGCGATAGGAAAATCGTTGGGGGTAATTATCTTATGTATAAATATATGCGGATCCAGGGAAGAGAGGATTCCTATATCACCAAGTATCCGAAGGGCATTTTCAGCCTCTGCTGGAATCTGGTCAGGGATAAGAAACTGACGCCCGAAGAGGAGAAACTGTTTGTCTCCATAGATGGATGGTTTAAGGATAATCTCCCTGAACCTGAACCCTGCAAAAACCACGAGACGGTTATTACATTCTTCAAGTGCGACAGCACCGGATTCATGCTGGAGAAACTCCAGCATGCAATCGATCTTCTAGATAAATACGATAAACCCTACGATGTTGTATATACGAATTTCGTCGGAACAATTGTCTATGAGGATGAATGGCAGATCGCCGTATCAGTTCAGGACGGGAAGATGGTGTGACATATATGGAACTTTGGGATCTGTACGACATAGATGGAAATAAAACAGATAAGATATGGGAGAGAAAACACGGTAATTACGTTGATATCCCTGCCGGTTTTTATCACCTGGTAAGTGACATACTCGTTAAGCATTCTGACGGTTCATATCTGCTGACAAAAAGGCATCCCGGTAAGGATGTTTATCCCGGATATTGGGAAGCAAGCGCAGGCGGAGCTGCGCAGCAGGGTGAAGATCCTGAGCAGTGCGCAATAAGAGAGATGTTTGAAGAGACAGGTCTTAAGGCAGACAGTCTTGAACTCATAAACAGAACAGTTAGAGAATACAGTCACAGCATTATATATTCTTATGTTGCTGTGGTAAGCGGTGATAAGGATTCCGTTGTACTCCAGGAAGGTGAGACAACAGAATATAAATGGGTTGATGCCAGAGGCCTCATTGAATATTCGGAATCAGATCTTGCTATAAAGACTCATGTCGACAGATACCGTTCGTATTTCGATAAGGTACGTAATCAAATCTAAATGTTTTTTCATTACTGATCAAACGTTAATGTTAAGTTAATGTTTCTCTATCTTGCCGTTAAGGATGGGAGGGTATTATAAACCCATAACACAACGGGAGGATAATTCGGAATGAGTGATACGATTTTGAAAATCAGTAACCTCACAAAAACTTACGGCGCTAAAAGAGTATTGGAAGATGTTTCTTTTGAGATCAAGCGTGGTAAGATCTACGGTTTCATCGGAGAGAACGGAGCAGGCAAGACTACTGCAATCAGAGCGATTACAGGTTTAAGCCCGATTGAGCAGGGCAGTGTTGAGCTTTTCGGACAGACAGAAGATAAAGGACTTGCAGTTGCAAGAAGGAAGATGGGATGCCTTGTTGAACGTCCTATCCTTGAGCTTAACAAGACAGCCAGAGAGAATCTCTTATCTCAGGAACTTCTTTACGGAAACAGTGACAGCACCAAGATCGATAAGATCCTTGACCGTGTCGGTCTTGGTGATGTGAGAAATAAGAAGGTTGCTGATTTTTCTCTCGGCATGAAGCAGAGATTGGGAATTGCAATTGCCCTTATAAATGATCCTGAACTTCTTATTCTTGATGAACCTGTTAACGGTCTCGATCCGATGGGAATGGTGGATGTAAGAGAACTTCTCATTTCCCTTTGCAGAGATGACGGAATCACGATAGTTATTTCATCTCACATTCTCGCGGAGCTTTACCAGCTCGCAACCGATTACATAATAATCTCGCACGGACACATTATCTCAACGCTCTCCAAGGATGAACTTGATGACCTGTGTACAACACATATCGTTATGGAGACTGAGCACAATGATGAAGCATTAAGAGTTTTATCTGACAGCGGAATCGGCACGGTCGATAACGACGAAGGTACCATCAGGATCTTCGATAACGTTAATACCAAAGATGTTGCGCAGCTGATGTACGACCACAGAATACTCGTAACTCATCTGGCAAAACACGAGAGAACATTGGAAGAATACTATATTGAACTTCTTGGGAGGGGCGCATAATGGGCAGTTTATTTAAATGGGAAATGAAGCAGACATTTACTTCAAAATCGTTTTGGATATTAGGTGCGGCGATCATTTCGCTGCCTGTACTGTTCCTGGTACTGACGCTCTGTTTTGCAGAAGGCATGACCGGATATAATGCGTTCCTTGAAGGCTTAAGCAACTACAATGCATTCGTTATCTTTCTTATCGGTGTTTTCGCAGGCATTCACGTAACCGGTGCTTTCGAAGGACGTAAGATCCAGGCCGCAGTCATGGCAGGCAACAGCAGATTCAACATCCTCATGGCAAAATTCCTGTCATACTCAACAGCAGTTGCGATCTACAGTGTAATTGCCATCGCAATCTCTTCGATCATTGCATTCAACATGCAGGGCTTTACCGGCATCGAAGGCAGCTTCGCAAGAGAAGTAATTGTAAGATCACTCATATATGTCTTAATCGAAATTGCTTACTCGGCAACATGCTTCCTCGCATCAATGTTCGTAAGACACCTTGGTGCAGCAATCGGATTGAATTTGGGACTCATGCTGATGTCAAACGTTGGCGCACAGCTTATGTTCAACTTCGATTGGGCTCCTCAGGTAATGAGATTTACACCTGTTGGACAGACAATGCTCATGATGGGCGATGCCAGCAATACAAATTGCGTTATGGCACTTATTTCTTCAGTAATCGCTTTTGCGGCAGTCATCGCATTATCTTACTTAAGATTCAGAAGAGAAGAACTCAAATAATCCCCTCTTACTCATCTGCAGGCAGTATATCCGGTTTCGGATATGCTGCCTTATTTATTTGAATGAAAAATGTGTATAATATAGCCCGTTATGGGATTATTATTCACTTGTTGTGATTAATGGGGTTTAGATTATGGCGAAGATACTTGTAGTAGAAGATGACAAAGAGATAAACAAACTCGTATCCGATTTTCTTGTAAGCAACGGTTATGAGGTTACATCTCTTTTTGACGGCCTGAAAGCTACTGATGCAGTAAAGAACGAGAGAATAGAACTTGCGATACTGGATCTCATGCTTCCGTATAAGAACGGCGACATGGTGCTCGCAGACATCCGTAAGATTTCAAATATTCCGGTAATAATCGTATCAGCGAAAGAAACAACGCAGAACAAGATCGACCTGCTGCGTCTGGGTGCTGACGATTACATGACCAAGCCTTTCGATCTGGAAGAAGTTCTCGCGAGGATCGAGAGCAATTTGAGAAGGGCTGGTTTCAGCCAGAACAGCGGCAATACGCTCGAATATAACGGCATTACTATTGATGAGAATAATAATGTCGCAACTCTCGATGGCACTGAACTGTCACTTACTGCCAAGGAGTTTGCGATCCTTCTGATGCTTCTTAAATATCCGGATAAGGTTTTCTCGAAGGCGAATCTTTTTGAGAGTATATGGAAAGAAGAATATATAGCGGAAGATAACGCGCTCAACGTTCACGTCAGCAATCTCCGCGCGAAACTTAAGAATATCAGTCCCGACAAGGACTTCATCGACACGGTCTGGGGTATCGGATACCGTCTTCATAAAGACTAAAGGGCATTTCCTTAAGGCTTTATAACTTTCTTTAGAAATTCTTTAAACTTTTTCCCTCGGGGCAAATAGTTTCTTTATGCCTGTCCGATAAACTGATGTCGTAAACGAAAAGGAAAGGGGATCGCACAATGGAATCGATCGTAATGGAAACAAAGGTATTATCAAAGAAGTACCGCCAGACTCTGGCACTTGATAACGTAAATCTTAAATT
>JAEEGJ010003279.1_pt1 | contig 64076 bp, 58 predicted proteins | sample 8958761 | NCBI WGS metagenome assembly JAEEGJ01 (sample SAMN16246546, study PRJNA631951) | gut metagenome | biome: gut microbiome; feature: rumen; material: RS-attached | host: Bos | place: Iran: Karaj | collected 2018-10 | reverse complement strand
AGCCATCCCCATCCCGGACTGTTCTTAATCCAGTTAAAGAACTGATCAACCAATGTCGTGCTGCTTTGAACTGCTTGGGCTTCATTGGGACCCAACAATTTATCAATGAGGGCACTGAACACTCCCATGACAACCAGCATCTTCACTGGCGGGAACGACACTTGCCGCTTGCCGTTGATATAATCGCTGATAAAATAACCGGGGCGCCAAATCAGCTGCCACAACGAGTATAGCAACGAACGGTTACCCATTCCCCACACCTCGGCGGTGCTTTGAAGCACACTCTTCCACGATACCTTTTTCAATCCGGCCTTTTGCGAGCAATGCGGACAAAACTTGCCGACAAAGTCATACCCGCAATTCGCGCAATGATGGCGCTCGTTCTCGTCATAACTCCAATCGAAGGGCTCGAGCTGCCATGCCTTGAATCGTTTATATCTTTCCTTTAAAGTCATCCAATGAATTCTTTTTGCAAAGATAGTGTTTTTCCTTAAAAGTGATGTTCTTACAATCATTTTCTCTAGCAAAGACATTACCGTGACACCTTTTGTTTATTCCGTCTCCTCCGTCTCCTCCGTTTCTTCTGTTACTTCCGTTTATTCCGTCTCCTCCGTTAATTGCTCTACATCTCGCCTAAGAACGCGCCTCGCCAATGCAAGAAAAATTGTTTTTTCTTGCAATTGCGATCGGGTTGGATAAATTCCTCACGCTCGACAATAAAAACAAGTTTTCATTGTTCTCGCTTAATCGGAATTTTGCACTACCTTTGCAGTCAAAGAAGCTATTAATCTCGCGCACAGGCCAAGTGCCGCGCCTTAAAACAATTCACTACTTGATATGAACAGATTTATCACACTTGCTCTGGCAATAGGCCTCGCCTTTGCCGGCTCAGCACAAGACCGTTCCCAGGGAGGCATCAGCCCCGACATGATGCGCCAAATCGTTGCCAATTCGGCAGCTAACCAAAACAAGGCCATCAGCAATGCCATGGCGACAAATGCCATCGACGATCTTGCCCGGAACTACCGCAACAACAAGATTACGGACACTCATTTCAGCATCGAGACGCCCAAACAGTCGATCCATAACCAGCGACAGAGCGGGCGCTGCTGGATGTACTCCAGTTTCAACGTGCTGCGCGCCAACTTTGCGCACCGTCATGGCGACTCCATTGCCGTGGAGTTCTCTCACGACTACCTTTTCTTCTACGACCAGCTCGAGAAGGCCAACCTCATGCTGCAGGGCGTGATCGATTGCGCCGACAAACCCATTGACGACACGCGCGTGCAGTTCTTCTTCCACCATCCCATGAACGACGGCGGCACCTTCTGCGGTGCGGCCGACCTTGCCGAGAAATATGGCCTGGTACCCGTTGAGGCCCAGCCCGAGACCTACTCGGCTGAACGCACCTCTCGCATGAGCCAGCTCGTCGCCTCCAAGCTGCGTGAATTCGGCCTGGAACTGCGCCAGATGGTCGCTGACAAAAAGAGCAAAAAGGCCATCAACCAGCGCAAGACCGAGATGCTGGGCACCATCTATTCCATGCTCTCGCTCACGCTGGGCGAGCCCATCAAGTCGTTCACCTATGCCTTCCGTGACAAGAACGGCAAGCCTGTAGGCCCCGCACGCACCTACACCCCGCTGGAATTCTACCGCGAGACGGTAGGCGGCCCCATCAACGGCACTTTCATCATGGCGATGAACGACCCCCGCAGGGAATACTACAAGACCTACGAGGTGGAGTATGACCGCCACACTTACGATGGCCACAACTGGCGCTACGTCAACCTCCCCATGGAGGACATCGCCGCCATGGCCATCGCTTCGCTCAAGGATTCCACCAAGCTCTATGCCAGCTTCGACGTGGGCAAGCAGCTCAACCGTGACAACGGCTATCTCGCTCTCGACAACTTTGACTACGGTACCCTGTTCGGCACCACATTCCCCATGGACAAGGCCCAGCGCATTTCCACTTTTGACAGCGGTTCAACGCACGCCATGACCATCTGCGCCGTTGACCTTGACGACAACGGCAATCCCGTCAAGTGGAAAGTGGAGAACTCCTGGGGTGGCGACAGCGGACACAAGGGTTACATCATCATGACCAACGAGTGGTTCAACGAGTACTCCTTCCGCTTGGTTGTGGACAAGAAATACGTGCCCCAGCACATCCTCAAGGCCGCCGAAACCAAGCCCGTGATGGTTATGCCCGAAGACCCCCTCTTCGGCACCGATGACTGATAACCTAAACACAATCAATAACAGACCCATCGGCAGGATCAAGTATGCGCTCGCTTAATTCCGCCAATGGGTCTATTTATTTTTTTATAGATTATTGTTTAATTTCTCCATGCGAAGCGCGGGCATTAATACAAGTTTGATTTAAGACGCGCCGCAGGGCAGCATAGTGCTTAGAGCTCAGTGTGTCGACTCACTCCTTACTCCTGGCTTGCACCAGTTCAATGGCCTGTTTGCCGGACAAATGCTTGATATCGAGGCGCAGGAGCAGGACGTGGTCAAGCGATTTGTCGATTTCGTGTTGCAGGCCGGGCTCGTCGTTGGGGGAGTATCGGCGGCCCAAGAGGCGCAAGGCCTGCAACTTCTCGTCGGTGTCCTCGAGGATGTGGATGCGGCCAAAGACGATCACGCTCCTGAAGTAGGTCGTGAACTCGGCGGGTTTGATTTCATCCTGCTCGATGACGCAGAACGAGCAACGGTTGTCGCGCCTGATGGCATCGACTTTGTGCCCCTCTACTGCCGAATGGAAAATGATCGCTCCGTCGGCATAGACATAGCTGAGCGGCACGGCATAGGGGTAGCCCCCGTCGCCTGTTAACGCGAGCACGCCCGAGGTGCATCGCCCGAGGATACGTTCACATTCTTCACTAGATAATTGCTGCCGATTGCGGCGCATGGGTCTGAATTCTGTCATGATGATAGTCGTGTTAGTGGTTATTTCATGCGTTTCTCGAACACGAACAGGCCGTCGCTGGGGTCGAACTGTTCGGGCATGTTCGGGTCGCGGTGATGCGCGTTGAAGAACTCGATGGCGTGGAAGCCGCAGCAGTTGATGTAGAAGTGGATATTGCGGCGGTCGAAATAGGGGGTGCAGGTCTCCCACACCATAACTTCGGGGTGCAGCGCCTCGATGGCCTTCCAAATGGCCTGACCGATGCCCTTACCCTGCACACCGACTTTCACGTAAAGGAAAGCCAGCTCGCCATGATGTTTCACACTGTCGATGGTGATGATGGCACCGCCCACACGCTGTCCGTCGGCATCGACAGCCTCGTAGGCCTCAGCACCCTCGGCCCGCAATGCCTGGTAGAAGTCCCTGTCGGGCAACACCTGCCACTGGTTTTCATCGTCTTCCTTAATATGCCCCTGAAACCCGCGCTCAAATGCCTCCTGCATCTCCTCTTTGAAGGCGATGACGCGCTCCTCAGTGAGCCTGACAAGTCTGATTCCTGTTCCCATTGTATTTCGTTTAAGTCTTGTGTGAGACTGCTTGGTCTATCAAATCCCGGATGCGGATTAGTAGGTATTGTCTAGGTAATCAAACAGATTGATGGTACCGGCAACGCTATCGACATCAAGCGTCGGGACCGACTCCACCATGCGGGTCTTGCCACTGGCCTTATCAACGTAGAAATACACCAGTGCACCCGTGTAGCTTCGGAAGATGACTTGGTATTCCGTATCGGTCTCGTCTCCCATCGTGACAGACATCATGGAGGGATTGTCTTCGGCAACACTCCAGTCATATTCGCTATGGCAATAGTTGTTCACTCCCTCATAGGCCATTTCGGCCGTTACTTCAGCGTGTTGATTAACATCTGTTTTGTTCTTGTGGCATGAACAAAACAGCAAGGCCAACAATACAAATGTAGTGACAATATTCTTCATAAATTGTATTTTATCTTTCTCGCAGGGCAAAGGTAGCGTTTTTTCCTAAAGCTACCAATTTCCTAAGAAATAATGCCGATTCCAACATTAACTGAAGGGAACGATAGGGCAGTAGGCCCATTGTTTTTTTCAATGCTTATTTTGTTAAACCGAACTTTGTGCCGATTTTGAAGTTCTTTACCGGACATCAATAATTGCGATTAACAAATAATCACCACATCACGAAGGGCGCAGACTGCCATAGTCCTGCACCCTTCGCATTTAGTGAATATAGTTAAAACTCCAGGGGGATGGTGAGCTTGAAGATGATGTTGCGTCCCATGTTCAAGACACCCTGGCGGCCGGTGACGGGATTGACGTCGGCATATTTGAGTCGGCTCAGGTGGCTCTGATAAGCCTTGTTGGTGAGGTTGGTGCCCATGATGCTCAGGCAGGCCACACGCTGGCCCTTGATCATGATGTCGGTGCCGATGGCTGCATTCAGCAGGCAATAGGCCGGCGTGGCCGTCTCGGTGTTGTCGGCGCGGTAGTAATGGTCTTGCTTGAAGTTGTAGTCCACGCCCAGCGAGATGAAGGCATTGTTCAGTACGCGACCATCATGCAGAACTTCCCACTTGATATCGGACTGCCAACGCGGAGCCGGCGTGAACGGCAGATACTTGGATTCCTCGGGCTGGTGCAGTTGCACGGCATTGACCATTGCAAAGCTGGTGCCCAAGTGCAGGAAATGCCAGGGGTGGATGTCCAGTGCCACCTCGCCGCCCAGCAACTGGGCATCACCGCTGTCATAGCGATAGGTCATGAACTCGTCGTCGATGATATCACCCGTGCGGTGGATGAAGATGTAGTTGTCGATGCGGTTGCTGAACAGCGCCAGCTGTGCGTCCAGCCATGACGTGGTCAATTCGGCACCAAGGTCAAACTGCAGGCTGAACTCGGGCTTGAGGTCGCGGTTGCCCACCTCGTAGCGCAGCGAGCCCTCGTGCACGCCGTTGCTGGCAAGTTCGCTGATGTTGGGGGCGCGGAAACCACGGGCGGCATTGGCCCTCAGGTCAAGATGCTCGGTGGCGTGCCACACGGCGCCCACGCTGGCAGTAAAGCCGTTTAAGTCGCGTTTGAATGCCTGGAAGCGCAGGTCGCCGTCATCCATCAGTTCGCGGCTGTCGAGGTGACGGTTGTCGAAGCGCAAACCGCCGTTCAGTGCCCAGCTGCCGACATTGGCCGTCGTTGTGACGAAGGCACCGAAGTCAAACAGGCTGTAGTCGGGAATCAGGAACTCGTCGCCCTTGTTGAGCGAGCGTTGCCACATGCCGCTCACGCCACTGGTGATGCGCCAGTCTTCGCCAAAGCGCCGCGTCACGTAGTGAACGTTATAGTTCACCGTGTGCAGCTTGAGGTACAGGCCGTATTCGTCGGGCTCCTCAAACTCCTGGCGACGGTTCTGCTGGTAGGCCAGTACGGCGTTGAGCCTGCCGTCGCCCAGATAAAAGGCGTTGTCGAGCACGGCCTTGTAGTGATACACCTGCTGGTAGGGTAGGCCATGGTGATAGGTCTTGGCGTCGGCATAGGGTTGCACGAGTTTTCCCGTCAGCGGGTCGCGCTCGCCCTCGGCAATGCTGGGCGTGAGATGGAAATAGGAGCCAATCACTCGCGTGTGTCCCCAGGCCTTGTTGATACCCAGCATACCCGACAGGGCACGCTCGCGGAACTGCGAGTTGGGCACATAGCCGTCGATGGGGGTCTTGTAGGCGTGGGCGAACTTGTCGCCATAGCGGATGTTCCATGACAAGCCCTGCTTGTTGCCGCCGTAGTTGAACGAGTAGTTCACGAGGCCGCTGTTGGTATGGTATTCGCTGTTCACATTCAGGCGCATCTTGCCCAGCGGCACCACGGGGTCGGTGTTGAGTTTGAGGACTCCCGCCAGGGCGTCCGAGCCGTAGAGCAGACTTGCGGGGCCCTTGAGCACCTCGACCGAGCTCACGGCGTTGCCGTCAATTTCCACACCGTGCTCGTCGCCCCACTGCTGTCCCTCCTGGCGCACGCCGTCGGCCACAACGACCACACGGTTGTAACCCAGTCCTCGGATGACGGGCTTGGAGATGCCGCTGCCAGTGCTCACCTGTGACACGCCGGGCAGTTTGGCTACCGCATCAACAATGTTGGTGGCCGGAGTCATGCGCAGGCTGTTACGGTCAACGATACCCGCCGGCATCGACATGTCCTGCATCTTTACGGCACCGGTCGGACCGGTGACGACCACTTGTTTGAGTTCTATGTGGCGATAGAACACGTCGGTCGAGTCGAGCACGACCGCTTCTTGCGCTGCCATCGTGCACGCGCACGCCAGCAGCAGAATCGATAGATATGATTTCATGCTGTGATTCTTTTGAATGATTAAATGGGATGTTGATAAGGCCGGATAATCGGTCATCGACTATCTGGCAAAAACTGATGAATCACAGTATGGACGGGGGTGCACGCAGCGACGGCTGGGCCACGACCCTAATGACAGGATCGCCAGCCAGGTAATACTCCAGTTGGGTCGTGACCTGCTTCACCACCAGGCTGGTCACCGTGCGGGGAACATCGATCTGTGTGCTCAGGAACCGGCACGACAGGCACTCATCAATGTGATGGTTACTTGTCGTGATGTGGCCCGAATGGTGAACCGCAGTGTGGCATTGGTCACAATCGACAGCCCTGGAGAAATCGTTGATGGAATGCACATGAAGCGAAGCAAGCAACACCATCGGCACATATACCGACAGCATCATCCACGCAAACAGTCGTTGCTTGCGAGTGATGCCGTTATGTGAAAACTTGCCGCTCATGCGCCGCAAAGGTAGTGATATTTCTCAATAAACAAAATCCTAAACTGGAAAAAAACAGACTCCATGAAGAGCAGGATTGTCGCAATAATTTGACCCGTTTCTCGTTATAAATATGAGTCTTATTGATAGAAACCCAATTCAGATACACAATGGAAAATCATTAACCCCAAAATGGTGAGCAGGTCAATGGCTCACGAAACTTAAGTCTCATTCTAAACTTTTTAGGACATGTTAAAGAAACTATTCATTATCATGCTCATGGGCATGATGATCCTGGGGGCCATGGCTCAAGGGGGCAAATTCACTGTAAAAGGTACGTTTGAGGGCCGCAAAGACTCGGTTACCCTCGAAGTGGTGGATGTTAACAGCTGGGAAACCATTGCCAAGGAAACACGTGCCATCACAGGCGAGATGCATGAGCTCACCTTCGACCTGAAGGATGCGGCATTGTTCTCTGTGACCGACGTGAAAGGGCTTACCACGGTACTTCCTGCTATTCCAGGGGAGACGCTCCTCTTTTATCAAAACGACCACAAGGTCACCCACTTGGGCGGCTCACAATTCTATGTGGACTATGACGAAGCTCAGCAAATCATTGGCCCGATTCTGCTTGGCATCAATGAGTGCAATAAGCATCTGAGTGGTGAATTCGGGCCGTTATATGGTGATGAATATGATCTATATAGCAAGTTGTACATCAAGCTAGTCAATGAAGTGCTGATTCCTGTAGTGCACAACTATATCAAGGCCCACCCCGACCAGGATGCTGCAGCAGCGCTGATATTTCTCTTCGCTTTTGATACCAAGGAAATAGAGAGAGCCGCAGCCATGCTGACCGAACGCGCCCGCAACAGCGTGGCGGCAAACCTCTATAAGGCGGTCAACCGGGAGACAGTCGTCCGTAACGTCGAGAGTCCTACAGACTGAAATATCAACAAATAAAACAAATCCGAGCGCACCTTTTTAGGGGTGCGCTCGGTCTAATAAATACGGGGTGTCTAAAATTACCAGTTCAGGGGTTCCTGCAGGATGATGCCGTCGGTCATGGGACTGTCGGCCTCGGTGAACGGGGTGGCCTTGTACTGGATGCAGAGCATCGTCAGGTCCTCGTTGCCGGTGTTCTTCAACGCACGCTTGCCGTCGGGCGACACGCGGATCACGCTACCCTCGCTAACGGGGAAAATCTCACCGTCGACCTGGTACTGGCCCTCGCCACGAAGGATAAAGTAGAGCTCCTCATGGGTCTTGTGGGTGTGCAGGAAACCGCTGTCCTGTCCAGGAACGAGCGTCTGGAATGAGAACTCGCTGGCAGCTGCGCCAACGGCCTGTCCGCCAAAGACTTTGCCCTGAATCGTGAAGTCCGGGCCCATAGGCAACTCGTGTTCGATAATCTCGCTGATGCGGCCAACGTTGATGGCGGCATAATTTGCACCCTGTGCAATCTTTTCAATCTGTTTCATTGTAGTAAATGTGATTAATGGTTTTTATTGGATGAATAATTCTTGCGGTCGTTCAAGATGTCGGCCAGGTTGGCCAGTGCCCACTCAATCAGGCTGTTGATGTGCGGCATGAGCGACTTGCCGCGCTCGGTGATGCTGTACTCCACGCGTGGCGGTATCTCGGCATAGGCCTGCCTCGATACCAGCCCGTCGGCCTCCAGATTGCGCAGGGCCACAGTGAGCATCTTCTGCGAGATGTCGGGGATGGCCGCCAGGATGTCGGAATAGCGCATCGCCGTGTCCTTCCCGTCGAGCGTGTACAGTATCAGCATCGACCAGCGGTCGTTGATGCGCGACAGGATATTGCGTATCGGGCAATCAGGAAAGTATGGATCAACTATAATGTCTCGTAACATATTTCGTTCTGATTTTCAGTTATACTAACTTTTCTCTCGTTTCGGTTGCAAAGTTACTACCGTTAGTTGACATGACAATGAACCGCCCGAAATGTTCGCTACACACTTTGATGTTAGAAATGGGCAAATCAACGCCTTAGCAAACTCACTTTTATGTTTTGTTAAGACTTGAATGCCCAAACCACGCGTTGAAAAGAAGTTTTTGAACAAAAAATGAAGGTTTTTTTTGAAACGCAAAAAGACTGCGGTCGGGCATATTTCCTTTGCAGCGTCAAACGATGGCTCCGCAGCTCAGCAAGTCAGAGCACCACACTTTTAATGCGGGGGCCTGGGTCACCGCAGGCTCATCTTCGTAGAAGTAGAACACGAAGAGCCCTCGACAACAGACAGCGAGAGTTAAATCACGCAAGTTTAATGAACATATTATACTGATACTCAATCATTGTGGCTGTGTCATAATTCAACGTCGCAATATTTAACCGTGCTACGCACGGGAAATTTATACAAATTAATTGAAAAATTGATATAAAAATTTAATTTGCTTAATTTAAATACAAAATTTGTTGTAATTTCCCGAAACTTGGCGGCACCTCAGCCATTGAAGTAAACTTAATGGCTTTCGGTTTGCACAAGTTTTCCCGCTCGTTAGAGCGGTTATTATTTCGGGCGAACATTTATGACACACCCTCGAGGAAGAAGAGTTCACTGAATATCAAGAAATGATTATATCAATAGGCTATAATTCTTTACGTCGAGGACACTTTTATTTAACCATTAGAAGAAAAGTAGTATATTTGCAGGCATGAACGTGAAAGTGAAAATGCCAAAATTTGGGAAACCAGGAAAGGGCAATTCTTGGACCAAGGAATTGCTGATGAGTGTAATAGGCACTACTATCTCAATTGTACTGACCTTTGGCACGGCTTATCTGATTGAGCAAAAACAGCGCAAGGTCGAAGGGCGTGAAATTGCCATGATGGTTATCCATGACATCGACTTGTATGCCGAAAGTTTCAGGGACTATGCCAAAGAAGAAACTAAGAATCATGACCTGGCTATGTATGTGATGGAACACATCGACAATATTGAGAAGTTACCCAATGACACAATCAATTCGTTAATCAATTACATCTTTACTGCAGAAGGAGTCGAATCCCGAGTTGACGACAGCATTGAGAGGACCTTCCAAAGCAACCAAGAGATATGGCGGAGCATCGATGCCCCGCCGTTTATCGACATGGCAAGGGAATTTTTCAATCACCGTCGGATGACTTTCCAAATTATCAACACGTCTCCCATTTTTCACAAACCTATCAATGATGAAGAGAGTCTACCTTTAATTGCCAAAATAATGAATACTGGCAAGGAAAATGACTGGTATGATTTCCTGCGAAAGAAACTGCAAGACGAGGATGTGCTGACATACATCAATTTTCACGACCAACGTCTGAGAGTACTCAACGCCACTGCCGACGATTATCAAGACATGAGCAATCGGTGCAAGTTTATCATGAACATCACCGACGAGGAACTGCAAGCGTTCCTGGATAAGCGCAAGCGCACCGGCGAGAAACTGACCGACAGCAAGCTGATAGGACGATGGAGCACTCAGGAAGACCAACCACAAACCTTCGAATTCAAAAAAGACCACACATTCAAGCAGATTCTCGTATTTCGCTATCCATCACTAGCCTATCGTGGATACCTGAATGTAACACACACATACACAGGTAGTTGGGAAATCAAGAAGGACACACTCTACCGATACTTTGATGCCGACTTTGACTTCAAGATTGACCGCTCAAGCATCAACTATTCACCCGAGAAACGGGATACTGTCGAGCAGATCCTGAAGAAAGTGGAAGCCTTTACAATTGAGCAAAAGAAGAAGCAAGATCGTGACACCATCGTCCGTGCTGTTGCCATCGACCGTTCGGGTAACAAGGTGGAACTGACCTTCCCCGAAAACGACCAAAACGGCCGCGTCAGCTACCTGATCAGGGAAAAGGCAACGGAAAAACCATAGGTCAACAAAAAGGGACCGACGACCGAGTAGAGACGCAAAATTTTGCGTCTCCACAGGCGAGTGCTCTTGAATAAACTGTTGAGGTTAGGGATTTCTTGCTTTCACCAGCTCGATGGCTTCTTTGCCTGACATGTGCTCGATGTCTAGGCGCAGAAGCATGACATGGTCCAGCGATTTGTCGATTTCGTGTTGCAGCCCGTGCTCGTCGCCTGGCGAGTATCGGTGTCCCAAAAGGCGCAGTGCCTGAACTTTTTCATCGGTCTTCTCCAGAATCTGGATGTGGCCAAAGGCGATCACGCTCCTGAAATAGGTCGTGAACTCAGCCGGTCTAATCTCATCCTGCTCGATGACGCAAAACGAGCAACGGTTGTCTCGCTTGATGGCATCAACCTTGTGTCCCTGCACCGCCGAGTGGAAAATAATCGCCCCATCGGCATAGACATAGCTCAGTGGCACGGCGTAAGGGTAACCGCCTTCACCTGTCAACGCAAGCACTCCTGAGGTGCAACGGCCGAGGATACGCTCACATTCTTCTCTGGATAACTGCTGCCTATGGCGGCGCATGGGTCTGAATTCTGCCATGATGAAATGAGTTTAAGCCAGATCGTTTCAGTTCTCCTTATTCAAGTAATCCCATAAATTGATGGAACCTGCTTCGCTCTCGATATCAAGAGCCGGAACATACTCAACCATTCTTGTCGCTCCACTGGCTTTGTCAACATAAAAATAGACAAATGAGCCTGTATAACTGCGGAATGTCACTTGATACTCTGTTTCGGTCTCATCCTCTATCGCGACATACATCATGGAAGCATTCTTTTTAGCGGCGCTCCAGTCATAATTTTTATGGCAATAGTTATTGACACCCTCATAGGCCATTTCGGAGGTGATGTCACCATGTGAGGAGCCAGGCTTGCATGAGCATAAAAACAAGACCGCCAACGCTAATGATATAACAAGATATCTCATGAATCGGTATTTTTAACGTTCATACAACTCCAAGGCCTGGCCATCAGGATCTTGGAAAAACATGAAACGGCGATTGGTGTATCCATCTATCCTGATGGGTTCATGCTCAATGCCCAGTCTCTCCAACTCTTTTGCCTCTTTGTCGATATCATCTACCTCAAAAGCCAAATGACGAAGCCCTACGGCCTCGGGATGCGTTAGCCGGGCAGGTGGAGACGGGAAAGAGAACAATTCTATCACATATTCATTACCCAGTGCCAAATCGGTCTTGAAACCCTTGCTCTCCTCGCGGTAATGCTCGGCCAGGACGGTAAACCCCAGCACATTTTTATAGAATTCAAGACTCCGCTCATAGTCTGAGCAGATGATGGCAATGTGATGTACTCTATTAATCTGTATCATAATCTGATTTTAAAGTTCGATGACATGAGGCTCGACGTCGGTGTCATGGGTGGCCAGCGAAGCGAGGCAGTCGGGTGAGAGGCTTTGCTCGCGTATCCATTGCAGTGACTGGCGTTGCAACTTTTTGTCCAGCGAGATGCCCGAGGTGATCATGTCGCGCCACGACTTGGTGGCATAACCGCCGTCGGCAAACAGCAGGACATATTTGCCCTCATCATTCTTGACTTTCAAGGCGCAGAGGCCCTCGCTGTGGCCAGGAATATTCACCATGACGAGGCTGCCGTCGCCCAGCACGTCATAGGATTTGCCAACCGGTCCTTCAGTGCCGTTCCAGTCAAAGGTCTGCAGGTTTACCCCATCCCACCAGCGGTGCTGGAAGCGGATGCGGATTTGGAAATTATTACGAGTGGTGCCCTCCATCTCGGCCTTAGAGACCAGGATGTGCTTGGCATCGGCCACTTGATTCAAACCGTTAGCATGGTCACAATCAAGATGAGAGATGAGCACATAGTCCAACTGAGACGGCTTGATGCCCAAGCGGTCGAGATGCTCGTTGATGGCCTCGCCAGGGGCAATGCGGCCCTGATTGATCTGATAGAGCAGGAACGAACCCAGGGATTTGATCTGGGCCTTCTTGTCGAACACACCATCGGGCGACATGTCACGGTGCCAACCCGTGTCAAAGAGGATCATCCCCTTGGGATGCTCAATGAGAAAGCTGAATACAGGTAGCCAAATCCACTTGCTCTTGGGCGTCGTAATGCCCGAAGCCTTGATGATGCTGCAGTTGTCTCCGCCAAAAGGGAGATAAGGAGAGACACGCACCTCGCCAGTGCGCAACACATGTATCTTTATTTTTTCCATGCTCATCGATTTGTCTAATTAGCCCTGCAAAGATAGCGATTTCTAGCGAAAACGCCTACCAGTTTTGGAATTTACTTCGCAATGGTACAGCCAATACAGACAAATCTACATTAAGAACGACTCCAACAAAGCTAAAGCCGAGAAATTGATGGAGGATTTCAAAATGTTCAGCCACGAGGCATAGCTCTTCACCCACATGAACGAGACAGAGGGCCAATACTGTAGCCCATCTAACTCACTGTTCCTGTCCAACTCGGTTTCAATAAAAAAATTACCCAAAAAAGAGTGCCCATTGAGGCACTCTTAAGTCTATTAACTGAAAAAAACTCGTTATTTCAGATTGGTCTTGAAGAAGTCTGCCAGCTTGTCCCAGGGGATGAGATTTTTGGGTTCTCCCTTACCGACAAGTTCGGTGTATCCCCCGTCATAGAGGTCGCAATGCGATGCTCCGGGGATAATCAACAGTTCCTTATTCTCAGGATTGGGGTTGGGCTTGCCAACGGTGTTATAACCCTCGGCCTTACCCTCGACCATGTATTTGTAGGCTGCCTCGCCAAAGTAGCGCGAGTGGGCCTTCTCGCCATGCATCACGAGGACAGCAGAGCGGATCTCGTTGATGTAGTAGAGGAAGCGGGCGTTAGCATAGGCCTGGGTGCCGATGACGCGCCAGCCGTCGTTACTGTTGCCCGAGCGGGCATGATAGCCGCGCGGAGTCTTGTAGTAGTCAAAGTAGTCTTTCACGAATTGGGGCGCATCCTCGGGCAGCGGATCGACAACGCCGCCAGCCATTGCCGTGGGATCGGCAAGACGCTGCTTGGCGATAGCCTCACGTGCAGCATGACGCGACTCCTCCTTGTCCTCGCTGTCATAGTAACCGTTACCGCTCACGCGGGTCATGTCATACATCGTGCTGGCCACGGTTGCCTTGATGCGGGCGTCGGCAGCGGCAGCGTTAAGGGCAATACCACCCCATCCGCAAATGCCGATGATGCCAATCTTCCCAGCATCAATATTCTCCAGTTTCGAGAGGAAATCGACGGCAGCCATGAAATCCTCGGTGTTGATGTCGGGCGATGCCGTGCGGCGAGGCTCTCCACTGCTCTCACCAGTATATGAGGGATCGAAGGCCAGCGCTACAAAGCCACGCTCTGCCATCCTCATGGCATAGAGGCCGCTCGACTGCTCCTTGGTGGCTCCGAATGGACCGCTAACAGCGATAGCGGGCAATTTACCCTCGGTACCCTTCGGCTCATACAAATCAGCCGCCAGAGTCAGGCCATACTGCGTCTCAAACGTCACCTTGCGGTGGTTCACCTTCTCGCTCAGCGGGAACACCTTGTCCCACTCCTGAGTCAATTTCAAATTACTGTTCATATTCTTTTCATTTTGATTGCAGGCCATGAGTAACAAGCTCATGAACACCACAGTGATTAAACCTCGTTTCATCATCGTTAGTTTGTTCATTTTTTCGGTTGCAAAATTATGATGTTCATCGAAAGGGGCTCTTATCTGAAATGACTGAAAACCTACCTATTTTATTTTTTCTCAACAAAACATGATTAATTCTGGTAAATTGACTATTTTTGCCATGAGTTTTATGAAGAATCTATTGTACATCAACAAGGCGAACGATTTCGCTCTAGGGGTGGGGGCCGAAGTGTGGCATCCCATGGTGAGCGTCGTTCATTTTGATGAGTTGGGCGAGATTCCCCACACACTGAACAAAATGGGCGTGTACGCCATCTTCGTGCAGGACAATTTTCCCACCGAGCCCACCTACGGCATGGGCGGCTATGATACATCAAAAGGATCGCTCACGGCGGCCTCGCCCGGGCAGATCATCGGCAAGGCTGATGATGGTCACCGCGAAGTGTATCATGGTTGGGCGTTGCTGTTCGATCCTGAATTCATGCGCGGCACTGTGTTCGAGCAACGGCTTACCGACTACCACTTCTTTTCTTATAATGTGAACGAGGCGCTTCACACCACCGAAGGCGAGAAACAGGTGCTGTGGCAACTGATGGAGCGCATCCGCATATTCATCCGTCACAGGGAGCAAACGCCGTTGACCGACCGCATCGTGCAGGACTATATCGTGCTTGTGTGTGACTACTGCCAGCTTTTCTATCAGCGTCAGTTCCAAACCTCATCGGCACAGCAGAGCGACCTGCTGGCACGCTTCCAAAGGGTGCTAAATGACTACTATGACCGTCAGTTGCAACATCGCCACGGACTGCCCAGCGTGAAGCATTGCGCTTCAGAGCTGTGCCTCTCGCCAAGTTATTTCGGTGACGTGGTTCGCAACGCCACCGGCGACAGCCCCACACGCATCATCCAGCGCTTCCTCATTGACCGCGCCAAGAGCCTGATGATTGGTGGCATGACGGTGTCGCAAGTGGCAGAAGAACTGGGCTTTGAGTATCCCCAGCACTTCACCCGCTATTTCAAGAAGCATGAGGGAATGACGCCCTCGGGTTATGTTGCCTCGAAACGAAAACAATAATCGAGGTAAGTATTCAGCCGTTTCAGATAGCCGTCATTTTACCATTTGTGCCCACCTTTGCAGCCGTATTCAATTAATTCAAGACAAACATGAAGAAACCATACGTGATTTGCCACATGATGGCATCAATTGACGGACGCATAGACTGCGCCATGACCGAACAGATAGAGGGTAACAGCTATTATGAGGCACTTGAAGCCCTGAATCTCGATGCGACAATCGAGGGGAAGATAACGGCCATGATGCACTATGCCGAAAAAAACCTTTTCGAGGACGGCAACAGTCCTGCCGTCGGAGCCGATGAGATTTTCAAGTCTCATGACAGCAAACACTGGGAGGCTATCGTGGAAACGCGCGGCACCCTGCTGTGGCCCGAGGGCGACACGCCCGACCGCTTGTGCATCGTCAGCCAGCTGACCAGCCGTGCCTATCTGGACTACCTGCGCGAGCGCGGCATCTCCTATATCGTGGCAGGACGCGACCACGTGGACCTGGCCCGTGCCACAGCTTTGATGTATAGCGAGTTTGGTGCCGAGCGCATCGGCGTGGTGGGTGGTGGCCATATCAACGGCAGTTTCCTCTCCTTGGGGCTGCTCGACGAGGTGAGCATGGTCTTCGGTCCCGCCATTGATGGTCGAGAGGGATTCGGGGCCGCATTTGACGGCATCGAGGCCAGCCATGAGCATCCTTACAAGCTGCACCTCAAGTCAGTGCGCCAGATGGACGATGAGTGTGTGTGGCTGCGTTATCAATGCTAAAAATCAAAATTGAACAATGACTATTCAGGAATATAAAGAATACATCGCTTCGGGCCAATCGGTCAAGGCTGGCTCCGAGGCCCATCTTCTCATGCATCAGGCGAGTCGAGAGGCACAAAAGATCACTGTCAAATTGAACAGTGAATTTCATGAGCCCGAGGAAATCCGCCAGTTGCTTTCAGAGTTATGGGGCTATGAGGTACCCGACAGTGTAGGCATGTTCCCGCCGTTCAACACCGACTTTGGCAAGAACACTGTGGTTGGCGAGCGCACGTTCATCAACGCTGGATGCAAGTTTCAGGACCAAGGCGGCATCGTCATTGGCGACGACTGCCTAATCGGGCACAATGCCACGCTATGCACCATCAACCATGCCCAGGATCCCGACCGACGGGGCGATATGGAGTTCCGTCCCATCCACATCGGGAACAAGGTTTGGCTCGGTGCCAATGTCACCATCCTGCCGGGCGTGACGATTGGCGAGGGCGCCATCGTGGCTGCAGGAGCCGTGGTCACCAAGGATGTCGCCCCCAGAACCATCGTCGGCGGTGTCCCGGCAAAAGTCATCAAGAAGTTATGACTTTTCAGTGACTACAAGCCGTCAAATGACACGGCCGACGCCATTACCTAGCGATAAAGCGCCCACGTGAGTCTAACAAGGGCAAGCAAAACGGCTGTATCACCATGCCAATCAGGTGTACAGCCGTTCATTTGTGTTTATAGCAGTGAGAACTACAGATTATTTGGCGGGTTCCCACTTGCAGCGGATGGGCGACACGATGGCTCCCTCCTTTTTCAACTCGGCGAAGGCCTTGTCAACGACCTTGCGGTCGAGTCCAGTCAACTCAGCTACTTTGCCTGCGTTCAACGGAACACCAGCCTTGCGCATGGCTTCCAATACTTGTTCTTTTGCTTCCATTGTCATTAAATCATTAAAAAGTTACTGTTTCTACCGGTTCCATGAGCTGGAAGAACGTGGCGGTTGCATCGTTCAGGTAATACATCACGCCATTTTCTCCATTCTCTCCTAGGGCTGGTTTGAGTGCCGGCATCTTATCAACGAGAGCCTTGCCCACTTCGGGTCGGTTGTCCTCGACGAGTTTGCACTCGATGCGTAGTGTCTGACCCTTGAAAGCGCAAATCTCGGCTTTAGCATTTTCGGCAATCTGACGGGTAGCATTGGTCTGCCCGAAGGCCATGATGTAGATTTTGTCATCGTACATCAGCAATGCACCGTAGGGGCGCACGCGGGGCTGGTCGCCCTCAACGGTAGCCAGGTAGAATGTCCCGGCCTTCTCGAGAAAATCGTATACTTTCTTGACGTTTTCCATTGTTGAGTTTTTATTGAAGTTATTAGATGGCTGTCTTCATGAGCCAGGGCTTTGCTCCGATGCACTCGATCAGGCCCAGCTGCTCCTCGCTCCAGTACATGTCCTCTTCCTCGTCCTTGAGGTACTCCTTCATCATGTCAAAGGTGGTCAAGTCGTCCTTGATGCCGTCCATGCATTTGCGCAGCAACTCAATGCCGTCAACCGACACCTTGTAGTCTGCATTGAGGAACTCGATAGGATCCTTGTAAAGGGTCTGAGCCTCAACAGCCTCTTGTTTGAGCTCGCCACCCAAGTCGAGCAAACGGCCAATGAATTGATCTACAAATTCGCCTTCCTCCTTGGCATGCTCGAGATACTTGGTCTCAAGTTTCTTGAAACCCAGCGAGCCGAAGATTTTGGCTTGCAACTTGTGCTGGAATGACTGAGCGTTCAGGTTAGTCACAAAAAATTGTAATGCTTCGATTGATTTCTTTGCGTCCATATTATTTATGATTTAAATTGATAAAAAACTGTGCCACAAAGTTACCACCAAGTCATTCGGCAGCAAAAATCACAACAAACCAATGATTATCCCAAACGAAACAAATCAGATTTTTTTGTAATTTTGCTCGGTCAAAATCTTTTAATGTTATGTATAACCTGCTAGAGTATTACAATCGGCACGGCAAGAAGCACATGCATGAGATGTGGAACGGCAAAATGGCCTGTGCATTCACCGATAAGGAACGCACTTTCACCACCAACGAATTGACCGATTCGCTCAACTGCTACACTTTTACGTTAATCACTCGAGGCGAATTGTCGCTGGTGAGCAGCGATACCGAGCTCTCGTTTTGCCCAAACGATATTTTCACCTACTATCCCGGCAGCGCCATATACGTCAGCAACGTGAGTGATGATTATCAAGGCATTTGCCTGCTGGTTGACGAACAGATGGCTCACGACGCACAAGCATTCCGCAACCTGTTGAGGGCCTCAATGATTCCCCTGTCACAATTCGGCAACTCCAAGCTCTCACTCAATAGCGATGATGCGAACAGGGTGCGATCGGTCTTGATGCTGATTAGCGAATATATTACCCGCCCGTTATCGCTGAAAAATGACATTCTGGAAATGCTTTACTCGGTATTCATCAACGATTTAATCAGCATTCAAGCGTTCCAGAAAGCCCGCCTTTCAATTTCAAGGCAAATCGAAGAAATATTCATCTCTTTCTATGCCCTGTTGCAAAAGAATTACATCAATCATCACAACATCGGCTTTTATGCCGACCACTTAAACATCACCACCACCTACCTGTCTCGCGTTGTTAAAGCTGTCTCGGGCAGGACGGTGATGGAGTGCATCAATGAGATGCTGGCCATCGAGGCGACGTGGCTCATCAAGTCAACTAACCTTACAGTGGCACAAATAGCCGACCGCCTGCATTTCTCAACATCGGCCGCCTTTGACAAGTTTTATATGCGCATGAGAGGTAGTACCCCCTTAGCGGTGAGAACGGCAATCGAACGTAAAGAAAAAGAGTACCATTGACGGCACTCTTAAATAATTAAATGATTTAGAGGGGTTGGCCTTAACCAATAACCTGCTTTTGGCGGGTTCCCTTATCCCAAAACAACGTCGAGGACCATCATCAGGACGAAGCCCGCGGCAAAACCGATGGTGCCAAGGTTACTATGCTCACCCTGTGAAGCCTCGGGAATGAGTTCTTCGACCACGACATATAGCATCGAACCAGCGGCAAAAGCCAACAGGAACGGCAAGACGGGTTGAAGTGTGGATGCGAGCAGGATGATGGCTATACTGCCGATTGGCTCGACCAGTCCGCTTAGCGCTCCTATGCCGAAGGACTTCATGCGGCTATTCCCCTCGCTCCTGAGCGGCATCGAGATGATGGCTCCCTCGGGGATGTTCTGGATAGCTATACCAAGCGACACAGCCAGGGCACTAGCAGCAGTGATGCCGATACCTCCCTGTAACATGGAGGCAATCACCACACCGACTGCCATCCCCTCAGGGATGTTGTGTATAGTGACGGCTAATGCCAGCATCGATGTGCGGGACAAGTGACTGCGCGGTCCCTCGGGCTTATCCTCACCGGGATGAAGGTGGGGAATCAGCATGTCGATCAGCAACAGGAAGCCCATGCCTGACAACAGGCCCAACGCTGCGGGTAACACCGACGAGATGCCATCACCGCCAGCCATCTCGATACTGGGGATAAGCAACGACCACACTGCGGCAGCCACCATCACTCCCGAAGCGAAACCGAGCAGCGTGCGTTGCAACGTGCCCGACATCGTGTCGCGCATCAGGAACACAAAGGCTGCACCCAACACCGTTCCGGCGAAGGGTATCGTGAGCGCAAGTGTCAATCCGTTCATAGGCTATAGGCCTTGTTGTGGTCAGGAATATTACAACTTCATCACGCGCTTCATCTCCAGATTCTCATAGCCCTCGGGGCAATGGGTGGAGAGATAAACGGTGGGATTGTTGCTGATGAATTCGCGCACGCGGTCCAGCGTCTCACGCGTTGCCTCCTTGTCCTCAAAGACAATCGAGAGCTTATTGGCCTTCAATGCGGCGTCACAATAGGTCACGTCGCCGTGGAACATGTAGTAGAGGCCATCATGCTCCAGAATGGCGATGCTGTTGCCCTTGGTGTGACCCTTGGCCTCAATGAACCACAGCCCGTCGGCCACCTGCATCGCGTTGGGGAAGTTGTGATAGGCCTGGCCATACTCGGCGCGGACGATGTTGTCACCCTCCAGTTTCATGGCATCGGCATCCTCAGGCGCAATATATATCTTGGCATTGGGGAACTCGTCAATGCAGTCGCTGTGGTCGTTATGCTTGTGGGTGATGAGGATTTTGGTCACCTGCTCGGGCTGGTAGCCTGTAGCGGCAAATGCCTCCATGTAGTCGGCCACCTTATCGCCCATATAGAGCGGAGTGCCATACTTCTTGGCCGGTGCATTAAAATCAGCCTTGAAGCCCGTGTCAATAAGGATTACCTCATCGCCCGTGTCGATAAGGAAGTTCTGCAGACTGCTGCGGTAGATAATCTGCTCGTCAAAGGCTTCCCTACCCTCCTCGCCACCAAAAGCAAACGGTTGGTTCATGAAGCCTCCATCAAACATGCGGATTGCTAAAATTTTCATAACTGTCTTGAATTTATATGAGTAGATGTTGTTCTACAATTTGTTGACGAGGTCTTGGATCTTCTGCTTCGTGGCGTCGGTCTTCTGCTCATTGACGTTGGCGGTCACGATGCCGGTGTCCTCAACTTTCCAGTAGTTGCAGATGTCACGATACTCAGCCTTAGCGCCGTCATACACGCCTGGTGAATAGGAAGACATGAGCAAAGCCATCTTCTTCACCTTGGCGGGACTGTTCACGCAGTACATGCGTTGGATAGGAGCCTGGATCTGGGCATTCATCGTGAAATAATAGATGGGAGCGGCCAGTACCAGTACCTCGGCCTCTGCCATGAGCGGATACAGCTCCTGCATGTCGTCCTGCTGGATGCAGGCACCGTTGCCCTTGCCGTGGCAATACTCACAGGCCAGACAGCCCGCAATTTTCTTCTTTGACACGTTCACCAGTGTCACCTTATGTCCTGCTGCCTCGGCAGCCTTCTTGTACTCCTCGGCCATCCAAGCCGTGTTACCGTTAGCCCTAGGTGAGCTTTGTAAAATCAGAATGTTCATAGCGGTTTTTGTTTAAAATGATGATAATTGAAGTTATATTGATAATGTACGCGTTAACAACATTTCATTCGTTTCTCAAACACGAACAGGCCGTCGCTGGGGTCAAACTGCTCGGGCATGTTCGGGTCGCGATGATGTGAGTTGAAGAACTCGATGGCATGGAAACCGCAACAGTTGATATAGAAGTGGATGTTGCGGCGGTCGAAATAGGGAGTGCAGGTCTCCCACACCTCAACCTCGGGATGCATCGCCTCAATGGCGTTCCAAATGGCTTGGCCAATGCCCTTGCCCTGCACACCATCCTTCACGTAGAGGAATGACAGTTCCCCATGAAGCTTAGTGCCGTCGATGTCGATAATGGCACCACCCACGCGCTGGCCGTCGGCATCGACAGCCTCATAGGCTTCGGCACCCTCGGCCTGCAATGCCTGGTAAAAGTCTCCATCGGGCAACACCTGCCATTGGTTGGAGTTATCAACATCGTCTTTGATATGCCCCTGAAAGCCTTTCTCAAATGCCTCCTGCATTTCCTCTTTGAAGGCGATAGTACGCTCCTCAGTGAGCCTGATAAGTCTGATTTCTGTTTCCATTGTATTTCGGTTTATGCCGTTAATAAATCTCCTACAGCTTGATATACAGGAGGATGATGTCCTCGTAGTGGCCGTCCTTCATGAGGAAGCCTTGGGGGATTCGGCCCAGCTGCGTGAAGCCCAAGCGCTCATAGAGATGCAAGGCATGGACATTGGCAGCCACAACCGCGTTGAATTGCATGAGGCGAAAACCCAAACGGGCACCCATGGCCAGCGAGTCCTTCACGAGTTGCTCGCCAATGTGAAGGCCGCGCTTGTCAGATCTGACGGCATAACTGGTATTGCAGATGTGTCCACAACGGCCCACGTTGTTGGGGTGCAGGATATAAAGACCCACAACCTCGCCCGTTTCGCCATCCACTGCAACGCCAGTATAAGATTGGCCGCTAAAGAAGTCGTCTGCTTCCTGCTCCGTCAGTTCCTCAACCTGCGGAAACGCGACACCCTCACGCACCACTTCGTTCCAGATTTCCATAGCTTCGGCCCAGTCCTGTTTCTTATATGCCCTGATTGTGATCATATCGACAATATCCGATTCATCTAATATCAACTTCCGCAAAAGTAGCGATTTTTCACGAAACATCCGCTTGATTTTGGAATTTACTTCGCTGCAATCCAGCAACCAGCCGCCATGATGGCCGAGGCAATGACGAATAACAGTGTGATGGGCTCGCCCAGCATCACAATCGACAACAGGGCACCGATAAAAGGCGCTAGAGCGTAGAAGGTGCTGGTCTTTGCCGCACCGATGGCCCGTTGGGCATAGGTATAGAAATAGATGCTTAGTCCATAGGCCACATAGCCCAGCAGCAGTATAATGGCTAGATGCTGCCACTGAGGCAGGTGCTCGCCAATAGCGAAGGCAATAGCGAGGGCACCCAGGCCAGAACCGAAGCCCTTGATGGTGACAATCTGCATCGGATCACGGTCGGCAATCTGGCGAGTGCAGTTGTTCTCCAGACCCCAACATACGGTGGCGCCAAGCACGAGCAGGGATCCACGCGAGAAGGTCAACGCCTCGCCGAGACTGCCGTCATCGAGCGAAAGCAGGATGCTAGCCACAGTGACTAAAGCGATGGCCAGCCACAATCGGCGGCCGACTGCCTCACTGAAGAACAGCAACGCGATAAGGGCCGTAGCCACAATCTCGAAGTTGTTCAGCAGCGAGGTGTTGGCGGCGGAGCACGTCTTGAGGCCGTACATCATCAGGATGGGAGCAATGATATCGAGCACCACCATCGCAGCGGCGTACGGCACATCGCGGCGATGCAGCCGTTCCTCGGTCGATGCCTTGGTCCGTTTGCCTCGCACTAACATCATCGCCCCAACACCAATGCCCGCTCCCAAGTAGAGGAACGCCGCCACCATCGTGGGCGGTACCAGCTGCAGCATCACCTTGGACACAGGAGTGCTGATGGCATAAAGCGCTGCAGCCAGCACCGCCAGCAGGATGGCAGTGGAATTCTTTTTCCTAGACATGCCTAGAGCAAAATCAGAACTCGAGGGGGATGGTGAGTTTGAAGATGATGTTGCGGCCCATGTTCAGCACGCCCTGGCGGCCCGTGACGGGATTGACATCAGCATACTTGAGGCGGCTCAGGTGGCTCTGATAGGCCTTGTTGGTAAGGTTGGTCCCCATGATGCTCAAGCATGCCACGCGCTGTCCCTTGCACATAATATCGGCACCGATAGCGGCATTGAGCAGGCAATAGGCCGGTGTGGCGGTCTCGGTGTCGTCGGCACGGTAGAAGTGGTTCTGCTTGAAGTTGTAGTCCACACCCAGCGAGATGAAGGCGTTGTTCATCACGCGTCCGTCATGCAGGATTTCCCACTTGATGTCGGACTGCCAACGCGGAGCCGGGGTGAACGGCAGGTACTTGGATTCCTCGGGCTGATGCAACTGCACGGCATTGACCAGGGAGAAACTGGAACCCAAATGCAGGAAGTGCCAGGGGTGAATGTCCACGGCAAACTCGCCGCCCAGCAACTGGGCATCGCCGCTGTCGTAGCGATAGGTCATGAACTGATTGTAGATGACGGCGCCAGTGCGATGAATGAAAATGTAATTGTCGATGCGGTTGCTGAAAAGCGACAGTTGTGCGTCCATCCATGAGGTGGTGAGTTCCGCGCCAAGGTCGAACTGCAGGCTGAACTCGGGCTTGAGGTCACGGTTGCCTACCTCGTAGCGCAGCGAGCCCTCATGCACGCCGTTGCTTGCCAACTCGCTGATGTTGGGCGCACGGAAGCCACGGGCCGCGTTAGCCCTCAAGTCCAAGTGCTCGGTGGCGTGCCACACGGCACCCACGCTGGCGGTAAAGCCACTAAAGTTGCGCTTGAAGGCCTGGAAGCGCACGTCGCCATATTCCGTCAGTTTGCGGCTGTCGAGATGGCGGTTGTCGAAACGCATACCTCCATTCAAGGCCCAGTTGCCAACGTTGGCGGTCGTCGTGATGAACACACCGAAGTCAAATAGGTTATAGTTGGGAATCAGGAACTCGTAGCCCTTGTTGAGCGAACTCTGCCACATGCCGCTCACGCCGCTGGTGATGCGCCAGTCTCCCAAGCGCCTGGTCACGTAGTGGATGTTATAGTTGACCGTGTGCAGCTTGAGATAGAGACCGTACTCATCCGGATACTCAAACTCCTGGCGACGGTTCTGCTGGTAAGCCAGCACGGCATTGAAACGGCCGTCAGCCAGATAGAACGAATTATCAAGCACAGCCTTGTAATGATACACCTGTTGGTAAGGCAAGCCGTGGTGATAGGTCTTAGTGTCGGTATAAGGTTGTTCCAATTCGCCCGTCAACGGGTCGCGCTCGCCCTCGGCGATGCTGGGCGTGAGGTGGAAATATGAACCAATCAGACGCGTGTGACCCCACGCCTTATTGATACCCAGCATGCCCGAAAATGCACGCTCGCGGAACTGGGTGTTGGGCACATAGCCGTCAATGGGGGTCTTGTAGGCATGGGCAAACTTGTCGCCATAGCGGACATTCCATGACAGGCCCCGCTTGTTGCCGCCATAGTTGAACGAGTAGTTCACGAGACCGCTGTTAGTGTGGTACTCGGTGTTCACATTCAGACGCATCTTGCCCAACGGCACAACGGGGTCGGTGTTGAGTTTGAGAACTCCCGCTAGGGCGTCCGAGCCATAGAGCAGGCTCGCAGGTCCCTTGAGCACCTCGACCGAGCTCACGGCATTGGCGTCAATTTCCACGCCGTGCTCGTCGCCCCACTGCTGCCCCTCCTGGCGTACGCCGTCGGCAACAACGACCACACGGTTATATCCCAAACCGCGGATGACGGGCTTGGAGATGCCGCTGCCGGTGCTCACCTGAGACACCCCAGGCAACTTGGCCACAGCATCGACAATGTTGGTTGCCGGAGTCATGCGCAACCTGTTGCGGTCAACGATTCCTGCAGGCATCGACATGTCCTGCATCTTCACGGCACCTGTCGGGCCGGTAACTACCACTTGTTTAAGTTCTATGTGGCGAAAGAACACATCGGTCGAGTCGAGCACGGCCGTTTCTTGAGCTGCCATCGTGCAAGCGCACGCCAACAGCAGAATCGATAAGTATGATTTCATTCTGTGATTCTTTTTAATGAGTAAATAGGATGTTGAAACAGCCAGATAATCAATCTATAGCAGACTATCTGACACACACTAATGAATCACAAAACGAATGGTGGTGCACGCAACGAGGGATGGGCCACGACCCGATCAACCAGCTCGATGGCCAAGAAAAACTCCAAATGAGATGTTACCTGCTTTACCACAAGGGTGGCTACCGCGCGGGGAACATCTATCTGTGTGCTGAGGAACCTGCACGACAAGCACTCATCAATATGGTGGTGGCTTGCAGTGATGTGGCCCGAGTGATGAACCGCAGTGTGGCACTGATCGCAGTCAACAACCCTGGAGAAGTCATTGAGTGTATGGACATGAAGCGAAGCAAGCAGCAGCATCGGCACATAAACCAACAGCATAATCCAGGCGAACAAACGTTGCCTGCGAGTGATGCCGTTATGTAAGTGCTCGCTTCTCATGCGCCGCAAAGATAGTGCTATTTCTAAAAAAACAAATCTAAAACCACAATAATTCACTCTTTTCGGGTGGGATGCGCTAAAAATGTAATTATCCTAAATTTATATAGAATAGGATGATGTCCTCGTAGTGGCCGTCCTTCATGAGGAAGCCTTGGGGGATTCGGCCCAGTTGTGTGAAGCCCAAGCGCTCATAGAGATGCAAGGCATGGGCAGCTACAACCATAATTATAAAAAAACCGTGACTAGAAAAATCACATCAGATGCCGTTAAGATACAGCTGCTCCTAGTTATTTATATCGCGTGCGATATAATGTTAAACTATCTTAAAGTTTAGGGTAAATCGCTTGCGATATAAATTTTTTGCCCTACATTTGTATCGCGAACGATATAAATAACAATTATAACATCAATTGAAATGGAAAAGATTTATGATTTCAAGGCTCTGTCGAGCAGAGGTAAAGAGATTGATTTCTCGGAGTTTAAGGGTAAGGTATTGCTGATTGTGAACACGGCCAGCAAGTGCGGTTTCACACCCCAGTTCGCTGGACTGGAGGAGTTGAACCAGAAGTATAAGGAGCAAGGTTTGGTGATCATCGGTTTTCCCTGCAACCAATTCAAGGAGCAGGATCCAGGCACTGACGGAGAGATTGAACAATTCTGCCAGTTGAACTACGGCGTGACGTTCCAAATCATGAAGAAGGTCGATGTAAACGGCCCCGCAGCAGAGCCCATCTTTGAGTATCTGAAGGCTCAAGCCCCCACCGAGGTGTACCACGGCCTGAAGGCAAAGGCCATGTCCAAACTCATCAAATCCATCAGCAAGAGCGTGGAGAAGGACAGCGACATCAAGTGGAACTTCACCAAATTCTTGATCTCGAAGGATGGCGAGACCATCAAGCGTTATGCTCCCACCACCGAGCCTAAGGACTTTGAGAGGGATGTTGAGGCAATGCTGGCTTAATACTGGGTTATGCATCCTGAATTACAATTAGATAACCAAATCTGCTTTCGCCTCTATTCGGCGGCGAGGCTGGTCACCCAGGCCTATACGCCGATGCTCAAGACCCTGGGCATCACCTATCCGCAGTACCTCGTGCTGATGGTGCTGTGGGAAAAGGACTGCCAGCCCGTCAACGACATCGCCCAACGCCTGCTGCTGGAGACCAACACCGTCACCCCCCTACTCCAGCGCATGGAGAGGCTTGGGCTCCTGAGCCGCAAGAAGTGTGAGCGGGACAAGCGCCAGCACATCGTCTGCCTCACTGCAAGAGGCAAGCAGCTGGAAGAGAAAGCTTACGAACTGATTCCTGCAGGTATGGGCGAGCAGCTTGATGCCTGTCACCTTAAGCTACAGGAATTCCAACTGTTAGCTCAAGAATTAGACTCAATTATCAACACATTGAAAAAATAATCAAGAAATGATGGCACATGGATGCAATAAACAGCTAATCCCGTGCTATCAGCTATCACAAACCCCACACCTTGATGGGTTAGCTCAAGAAACAGTATAACTAATTTATAAAGGAATAACTCTATGAAAAAAATGATGACTATCTGCCTGCTGGCAGCCGCAAGTGCGCTGAGCCTATCGGCCCAATCCATCTATGACATCACCGTGAAGGATGATATGGGTAAAGACATCTCACTTGCCGACTATAAGGGCAAGGTGTTGCTGATCGTGAACACAGCTACCCGTTGCGGTTTCACGCCACAGTACAACGAACTGGAGGCGCTCTATGAGAAGTATCATGCCGACGGGCTCGAAATCCTCGACTTCCCCTGCAACCAGTTTGGAGAACAGGCTCCCAGCACAATCGAGGAGATTCACCAGTTCTGCACGGCCAACTTCAACATCCAGTTCCCGCAGTTTGACAAAATCGATGTGAACGGAGCCAATGAGTCACCACTGTTCACCTATCTGAAAGCCAAGAAGGGATTTGGCGGCTTCGACCTTAACGACCAGACTGGCAAGTTCATGGATGAGATGCTCCGCAAGCGTGATGCCGACTATGACAAGAAGAGTGACATCAAGTGGAACTTCACCAAGTTCCTTGTTTCCCGTGACGGGCGTGTCGTGAAGCGCTATGAGCCCACCGACAAGATGACCGACATCGATGCCGATATTGAGATTGAAATGAATCCCGTCATCAGTAACATCATGGCCCGCCGTTCTATCCGCAAGTATCTTGACAAGCCCGTTGAGCACGAGAAACTGGAGATGGTCGTGCGCTGTGGCATCAACGCTCCGAGCGGCATGAACCGCCAGCCGTGGATAGTCCGCGTGGTGGAGGACCAGCAACTGATTGCCGACGTGACCGAGGTCTATAAGCGCAATAACCCCGAACAGGTAAAGCGCGACAAGGACTTCAAAAACATGTTCCGCAATGCCCCCAACCTCATCTGCGTCTGCACTCCGGCCGAGGGCGGCGGTGAGCTCGATGCCGGCCTTCTTGGCGAGAACATGATGCTGGCAGCACAGTCCTTAGGACTCGGCACTTGCTGCCTTGGTGGCCCCGTGCGCTTCCTGAACGCTAACTCAGATGCTAAGTTCTTCCTTGACCGACTCGACATTCCCGAGGGCTACAAGCTGAACTACATCCTCGCCATCGGCTACCCCGACGAGCAGCCCGATGCCAAGCCTCGTGACGCGGCTAAAGTAAAGTATATCAAATAATCATATGAACATGACGATGAAAAGTTTCAATGCTAAACCGTGGATACTTCCACAACCTGTGCTGATTATCGGCACTTATGACAACGACGGCAAACCCAATGCGATGAACGCAGCATGGGGCGGCCAGTGGGACATGAACGAAATCATGATTTCGCTCGGCTCTCATGCCACGACCGACAATCTTAAAGTGAATGACGGCTTCACCGTTGCATTTGCCACGGTCGGGACGATGGTGGCCGCCGACTATGTGGGCATCGTGAGCGGACGCAACACGCCCGACAAGATGCAAAAGGCGGGCTGGACTGCCCAAAAGGCGCCCAACGTGAATGCGCCCGTATTCATGGAGCTACCCATGACAATGGAATGCCGCGTGAAAGAGAAGCTGGATGAATCAGAATCAGGCTATAATCTCGTTGCCGAAATCGTCAACGTCCTATGTGACGAGAAATACCTTGATCTTGACGGCAATCCCGATGTGGAGAAAATGGAACTGATTACCTACAACCCGGTTCAACACACCTACATCCAGCTGGGCAAAACTGTCGGCAAGGCTTTCTCTGACGGCGCGAAATTGAAATAACGCGGCCTTAAGATAAATAAAGCACTGATAATCAAGCTATTTGTATAGTAGAGACGCAAGATTTTGCGTCTCTACTATTATTAATGGCAATATATTTAAATTTTTAGTTTAAAAACAGCATATCAATTTACTGATGTTCAATATTTACCATAATTCAAAGATAAACCAATAGGTCTCTTGATTATTGCCATAAACACAGGGCCATCCATCATTATTGCGCCTATAGTTTTCCTGTACCATGGTTGGAGGTATGATGGATTTATTGTATCTTTGCAGCGTTAGTCGTTACCCATTGACGGTACGGCACGCGAGCAAACCATTCAGAACATTCTAACCAATAAATTGATATAACGATGAAAAAACTCTTAATTATCGCCGCTGTGTTGCTTGCCACCACCATCGCACTCACAGCATGTGGTGACGATGAGCCCAGCGAACAAACCACTGCGACCGCCACCTATTCCCTGACGTTATCACAGGATCTGCTTGATGCCTGCAACGTGTTTATCACTTACAAAGCCGAGAATGGGCGCAATGTCCATGAAGCGGTATTGACGCCCCGCTGGACCAAAACCGTGACTTCGACCCGATTTCCTGCCGAGTTTGGAGTGGAGTACACTTTCAGCACCAAAAGCGACGGCGAACTGGTCAAGGACAAGTATGACCTGGAATGCATCTTCCAGTTCTCGGTTTACACATCCAAGGGCGCATCTTACACTAACAGCACTGTCATCTTGAGCGACGATGATGTTGCCAAAAACAGGGTAGTTGAATTCCTAAAACGCTATAGCGGTAAATCCACTGGATATAAGGTAACCGAGAACGGTAACGTATCCCCAGCCAATAACATGGACTACTCTTATTAAATTATCATCGGGAGAGTTGTGGCCCGTTATCATTCATCAAGATAACTTTTCCGCAAAAATTAGCTACATTTTTTTGGCAGAATTAATCTTTTTCTATATTTTTGTGGCTAAATAAAGCAATAAGACCATTAATTTATTATTATTATAGTTTTCCAATTGACTATCATTTAGTGTTTTAACCAATATTTTTTATTAACTTTAATTTCATTATTGTATGAAGAAATTATCTGTACTCTTGGTTGCCATGGCAGTTGCTGTAAGTGCATCGGCAGGTGTAACCAAATTAGTGAAGAGTGAAATGAGTGCAAAGCAAGTAAAGGCTAAGGCCGAACTTCGCGAGGCCAACAGGTTCACTCGTGGTAGCCAGACCCTCGTTCAGGGTATGAATGTTCAAGCTATGGATTGGTCGGTTCGTCCCGCCAGCCACGTTTTGAGGGATGGTGCATCTCTCTTCTGGGACTTTGAGACTCAGGCTCAGGCTGATGAGTGGACCATGTGGGACAATGATGGTGACGGCTACGGCTGGCAGTACTTCAACATGACCGGTGTTGAGACTGGCCGTATGACTCCCTACAGTGGTGAAGGCCTTATGGCATCAGCAAGCTATGACAACGAACTTCAGATCGCCCTGTATCCCGACAACTGGCTGATTTCACCCGTTGTAACTCTCAACAAGACTTTGTCATTCTATGCAGCAGGTCAGGATGCCAGCTACGCAGCCGAGAAGTTCTCGGTATATGTTTGCGTTGGCCAGCCCACCGGCGTTAACGATTTCGTACAGGTTGGTGTCGAGAGGACTGCTACTGGTAGCTATACCAAGTATCAGTATGACCTGAGCGAGTATGCAGGTCAGGAAGGCTGCATCGCCATCCGCCACTACAATGTTACCGACATGTTCTGGCTGAACATTGACGATGTTGCTATCAACGACGACGAGCTTGAGCCCGAGCCCGAGATCCCCACCGTTATTTATGACATCCCCGAGGGTTGCGTTGTTAAGACCTACTGGCGCAACAGTGCTTGCATCTACAGCAGCATCTTTGGCATTGGCCAGACCGCAACCGACGGCAAGTTCAATATTGCCTTCGACGAGGCTAATGGTGAGGTTTACGTTCAGAACCCCTCTTGGTGGAATGACACCTATGACACCTGGGTAAAGGGTACCTATGATGCAGCTACTGGCATCATCACTATCCCCACTGGCCAGTACCTGATGTACTCTGACTACGGCTACGGCATCGTTCTTGGCCTGGGTTCAACCTATGTTTATGAGGAGGATGGCGAGACCTACATGGGCTACGAGATCAACGATCGCGATACCGAGTTCCAGATGATGGTCGATGGTGACAACATCTATCTGCTGGGCACCGAGGGCGACGTTAACGCTGAGTTCCCCTTGAACTACAATGCTACCGGTCTGATGACTTATTACAGCGACGACCTGAGCATGACATCCCTTGAGTTCTGCTACTTTGACGAGGAAGGCAATCCTCTGCCCTTCGGTATGAACTTCGAGCTCGCTCCTGCTGTTCCCGCTAATCCCAGCGCTGACGAGTGGTATGACTGTGGTGACGAGACTGGTTACAGCCGCTTCTACTTCACCCTGCCCAAAACCGATGTTGATGGCAACATGATCGATCCCAGCCTCTTGAGCTACAGCATCTTTATTGACAACGGTAACGGTCCTGAGATCTTCCACTTCACTGGTGATGACTACACCTATGACCTGTACCCTGATGATGACATCACCGAGGTTCCCTACGAGCTCTACACCAACGCTGTTGACTTCAGCACCTACTATGTTTACATGTATCGCACCAACATGGAGGGTTACGAGCCCCTGTTCACCAAGAACATCGGTATCCAGGTTTACTACACCGTTGACGGTGAGAGGAACGCTTCTGAGATCGTTTGGCTGTATGACACTCCCGTTAACGTTGACGAGCTCAACGCTGGCAAGACCGTTGCTAACGTACGCTACTTCAACGTAGCTGGTCAAGAGGTAGCTCAGCCCGAGGGCATGGCTATCAAGGTGATCACCTACACCGACGGCACCAAGAGCGCTGTTAAGGTTGTGAAGTAAGCTATTAGCTTCAACAATTTATCTAGTAGAGACGCAAGATTTTGCGTCTCTACTTTTCTATTGGCCCAAACGCCAATTTCTTTCCCTTTGAATGGGGGCAAATCGACTTGTCGGTAGTTGCCATACAGGTTGATTTAGTTGTCCCCAAGAACTGTTAAAATCATTTCCCTAAGCCATCTATTGATTTTTTTAGCAAAAATTCGGCTACCATATTTGGTATAATAAATTTTAGTTTGTATTTTTGCGCCTAATTAAAACTACCATTTCTTGTAATAAACCATCAATGATTTATTATTTAGTGTATTAACTACCTTTTTTTTAACTTAATTTCGTTTTCATTATGAAGAAATTATCAGTACTTTTGGTTGCTATGGCAGTGGCTGTTAGTGCATCTGCAGGTGTGAACCTGAAGGCTAACCGCGCCATCAAGAGCAACAAAATCATGCCTAAGACCGAGATGACCAAGTCAACGGTTAAGGTGAATGACCTTAAGGCCAACACCCAGCTGCGTGCCACTATCGCAGATCCTGAGGGCGAGGCTAAAACCTACCTCCGCGCAGGTGGTTCTGTTTATGTTAGCGGTGGCTACATCACCTACGGTGAGCAGAGCAAGCGCATCGACATGGTTTACGGTGAGAATGGCAAGGTTTACATGAAGAACCTGTTGTTCGGTAGCGGTGACCGCTTTGGTGACAACTGGGTTGAGGGTCAGCTCAACGAGGATGGTACCATCATCACTGTCGAGATGGGCCAGTCAATCTATTGGAGCGATGAGTACCAGGCTGACGTCGTTCTGTGCTGGGGTTCAACCATTGTAGAGGGCACCACCCTGTCAATGATTCCCGACGATCGCGTGACCGAGGTTGAGTTCGCTGTTGACGGCGAGACCATCACCATGCTTGGTGACATGGCTGCTCCCGATCCCGAAAGTGGTCACGAGTACTACCAGTACGAGGCCACCGGTCTGACCTGCATCTGGACCGATGACGACAGCTGGGGTGGTCACCTTGACTACAACAGTGTCTTCACCGAGACCGAGGCTCCCGTTGCTCCCACCATCATCACCGAGATCCCCGAGGGTTGCGTGGTTAACACCTACTATCGCAACAGTGCTTGCATCTACAACAGCATCTTTGGCATTGGCGAACAAGCTACCGACGGCAAGTTGATTGTTGCCTTCGACGAGGCCAATGGCGAAGTTTACATCCAGAACCCCGCTTGGTGGCACGACAGCTATAACAGCTGGGTAAAGGGTACCTATGATGCTGAAACCGGCATCATCACCATCCCCGCTGGCCAATACCTGACCTACAGCGAAGCTTATGAGTATGGTATCGTCCTCGGTTGGGGTAGCACCTACACCTACATCGACACCGACGAGAATGGCGAGGAAGGCTACTACCTTGGCTATGAGATCGACGAGCGCACCACCGAGATTCAGTTCATGATCGATGGCGACAAGATCTATCTGCTGGGTTGCGAGGGCGACATGAATGCCGAGTTCCCCGAGAGCTACAACGCTACCGGTTTGATGACTTATTACAACGACGACCTGAGCATGACCGCTCTCGAGTTCACCAACCCCGGTGAGGCCATCGGCCAAATGGTTAACCTCGTTCCCGCTGTTCCCGCTAATCCTAGCGCTGACGAGTGGTATGACTGCGGTGACGAGACTGGCTTCAGCCGCTTCTACTTCACCATGCCCACCACCGATGTTGATGGCAACATGCTCGATCCCGAGTACCTGAGCTACAGCGTCTTCGTCGACAACGGTAATGGTCCCGAGATCTTCCACTTCACTGGTGCTGACTACACCTATGACCTGGCAGCCGAGGATGACATCACCGAGGTTACCTATGACCTCTACAGCAACGCTGTAGACTTCAAGAACTACTTCGTTTACATGTATCGCACCAACGCTGAGGGTTACGAGCCCCTGTTCACCAAGAACATCGGTATCCAGGTTTACTACACCGTAGAAGGTGAGAAGAACGCTTCCGACATCGTTTGGTTGTATGACAACAACGTTAACGTTGACGAGCTCAACGCTGGCAAGACTGTTGCTAACGTACGCTACTTCAACGTAGCTGGTCAGGAGATGGCACAGCCCGAGGGCATCGCTATCAAGGTGATCACCTACACCGACGGCAGCAAGAGCGCTGTTAAGGTTGTGAAGTAAGCCATTAGCTTCAACAATTTATCTAGTAGAGACGCAAAATTTTGCGTCTCTACTTTTTTTATTGGACCAAAGGCAGTAACTTTGTCGGGTATGGAAAAAGAAGCAAATTATCAGTTGCTGGCCAAGCAGGTCGATAGCCTGCTTGAGGGCGAGGACAACGTCATGGGTCAGTTGGCCAATGCAGCCGCGATCATCCACGACACCTTGCACGCATGGTGGACAGGTTTTTATGTGGTCAAAGGTGAAGAATTACTTTTAGGACCGTTTCAGGGGCCTGTGGCCTGCTACCGCATCAAGCGAGGCCGGGGCGTGTGTGGTACGGCATGGCAAGAAAACCGCACCCTCGTCGTCCCCGACGTGGAACAGTTCCCTGGTCACATCGCCTGCAGCAGTCTGTCTCGAAGCGAGATTGTCGTCCCCTTGCGCGACAGCCAGGGCGAAGTCATCGCCGTGCTCGATATCGACAGCCGTGAGTTAGCAGCCTTTGACGACGTGGACGCCCGCGGTCTTGAAGTCGTCTGCCACGCCATCGAGCGACATGCCTTCAAATCTTAAATATTTACTTTAGATTTTATGAGCTACGAACCTCTTGCTGAGCGATTGCGACCACGGTCGCTTGATGATTACATCGGGCAACGCCACCTGGTGGGCGAGGGTGCCGTGATTCGTCGCATGATCGAGAGCGGCAACATCTCGTCATTCATCCTGTGGGGACCGCCAGGAGTGGGCAAGACCACACTGGCGCGCATCATCGCCGAGCAGACCCAAGTGCCGTTCTACACCCTCAGTGCCGTCACATCGGGCGTGAAGGACGTGCGCGAGATACTCGACCGCTGCCAAGCCGACGCGCGAAGCGTGTTTGCCAAGGGGCGCCCAATCCTGTTCATCGACGAGATCCACCGCTTCAACAAGTCGCAGCAGGATTCGTTGCTCGGCGCAGTGGAGCGCGGCACGGTCACGCTCATTGGGGCGACGACCGAGAACCCCTCGTTTGAGGTCATCCGCCCCCTACTCTCTCGCGCCCAAGTTTATGTGCTCAACCCGCTGGACCGCGACGACCTCCTGCAACTGCTGGACCATGCCTTGAAGACCGACAAGATGTTCCAGGGGCGTGAGGTGCGTGTGGAGCAAACCGAGGCGTTGCTGCGCTTTGCAGGTGGCGACGCACGCAAACTGCTCAACATCCTAGACCTCATCCTGCAATCGCTTCAGGACAGCGAGCCCTTTGTAATTACCGATGACATTGTTACCAGCCGCTTGCAGCAAAACCCGCTCGCCTTTGACAAGAACGGCGAGATGCACTATGACATCATCTCGGCCTTCATTAAATGCATACGCGGCAGCGATCCCGATGCGGCAGTTTACTGGCTGGCTAGGCTCATCGCTGGCGGTGAAGACCCCAAGTTTATCGCGCGGCGGTTGTGCATCCTTGCTGCCGAGGATATTGGCCTGGCTAACCCCAACGCGCTGCTGCTGGCCAATGCCACATTTGACATCATCAATAAGATCGGCTGGCCCGAGGGACGCATCCCCCTGAGCGAATGTGCCATCTACCTCGCCACCAGTGCCAAGAGCAACAGTGCCTACCTGGCCATTGACAGTGCGCTGGCTCTGGTCAATGAGACGGGCAACGCGCCCGTGCCATTGCACCTGCGCAATGCCCCCACGGGACTCATGGAGCAACTGGGATACGGCAAGGATTACATGTATGCCCACGACTATCCAGGGCATTTCGTCAAGCAGGAATATATGCCCGCCGAACTGAATCACCCGCAGTTGTGGCATCCGCAGGACAACCCTAGCGAGAACCAAATGGCCGCACGCCAGCAAAGCCGATGGGGCAAGCCCAACGACAAGAATTCTTAATCTCTAATCACTGCTGTCAGTAAATCCGATAGGCCCTATACTCTTTCCTATTCTCCGTTGCGCGCCTGAGTGGGCGTCATCTTGTAGTAATTACGGAACACCCTCGAGAAATAGGCGACATCGACAAAGCCACACTTCTCAGCCACGTCGCCGATGAGCATATCGGGATTCTTCTTGAGCAAGCGCATGGCTTTCTCCATACGCAACTGGGATATGAACGCTGTTACATTCTTGCCGGTAAGGGTTTGGATGCGTTGTTTGAGCTGACTCTCACCGATCTTGAACGCTAACGCGATTTTATCCAAATCGGGCTTTGTCTCACCGCTGGCAAACTGTTCATCAACCAGTTGAGCAAAACGGTACAAGAATGACCTGTCATCAAGACTCACATCAGCGCTCAAGGCTGGAGCAATGGTGACATTAGCGCTTTCGGGGGCCCGCTTCAACTGGCCTCGCACTACCAGATGGTCAACCCATGCCAGCAATTCCAAGCCCACAAACGGTTTAACCAAGTAAACATCGGCGCCGGCTTTGATGCCTTTAATGCGGTCGGCGCTGCCAGTACGGGCGCTGAGCATGAGAATAGGAATATCACATAACTGGCTGTTCGCCCTGATCTTGCGGCACATCTCACAACCGTCCATCTGGGGCATCTTCACGTCGGTGATCAGCACAGCGGGATTCAACTCCAACGCCCTGGCCAGGCCTTGCTCGCCATCATAGGCATATTGCACATCATAATTGTCCTTAAGGACACTTCCCACCAGATGGGCCACATCATTATGATCCTCGACAACAAGCACCACAGGTTTACCCTTGCTGCAACCCTCTTCCAGCACATCGGGAGCCTCATTTCGGCGAGCGCCTTGCACAAACTTGACCGCGGTATCTACGACACTGTCAAAACGTTCTTTCACGTCCTGCTCTTGCTTGCACGGCAATTTAACGGTAAACACGGCACCTTGATCCTTCATGCTGTCCACAGCTACCGTGCCGCCCATCGCCATTACCATGTCACGTACAACCGTCAGGCCGATGCCCATACCCTCGACCAGTCGCTCGGCCTCGGTCGAACGGTAGAACGGCTCAAACACATGGAGCAGATCTTCCTTTCTGATGCCCATACCGTTATCGGCTACCCTGATGATAAACATACCCCCATCGACCCGAGAGGTCACCGTTATCTTACAGAACTCGCGGCAATAGTTCAGGGAATTGTCCACAAGACTGCCCACAATAGTACTCAGGTAACTGGGCACCATGTCAATCTCAACACTATCCTCAAGAGGGGCATAGATGAGCTCGATATGGCGTTCCACACACTGCTCACGGTATTTCTCCAATGTCATGCGCATGAATGCCACCACGTCGCCTCGGCGCCACTCGAGATCATTAATCCTACTGCGCACGCTACCCACTTCCAGAATGCGGTCCACGAGCAGCAGCAGGTTATGAACCTGACGATCAATTATCTCGACATTCTTTCGTTGCTCAGGGGGAACATCGGCAGTATCTGCGTGGGTCACGATATTGTCGGCCGCACCCATGATAGCGGCCAAGGGTGTACGCAACAAGTGAACCACATTAGTGAAGAACAACGAGCGTGTCTCCTCCACCTGGCTCATGAGACGCTGCGTGCGGTTCCTTACCCTCATGGCATAGACCAGAGCGGCAATGATACCGCCGGCCATGAGCAACAACGCGAGGATAAACAGGAATTGCATGTTGCGCATGCGTTTCAAGTGGGTAATATCCTTGTTGAGCAGGTCAACCTGTCCCGAAGCGCGAGTGCGTTCATAGTCCACAAACTGCGAGCGCATTTCATCATTTTTCTTCAGGCCATAAACGCTGTCGAGTAGCTCTGTTCCTTTCACATAGTGATCCAATGCCTCCTGTGGGTTACCCTCAAGCCGCGCAAGCTCGTAATGCGTCAAGTGGCCACGTGCCTGGTGTTCACGGCTACCTATAAGTAACGCCTCGGCCTCGGCCTGTTGCAGGTACTCCTGTGCTTCTTCCTTCTCTCCCATCTTGATGCTCACGCGGGCCAATGCCAAACATGACTCAAGCCAGTACCACCGCTCATTCAGGTCTTTCAACTGATCATAGGCTTTGTGGTACTCGTCGATGGCGTGAGAGAAGCGGCGTTCATCCTCGTGCAACTCGCCAAAGTGCAAGTGACACAAAGCGATACCTATCTTATTGTCAGCCATTTGATTGCACTCTAAAGACTTGCGATAATAGTACCAAGCGGAATCCAACTGACCAAAAGCCTGCTTGACTGCTCCCAACCGGGAATAGTTCACTGCTTTCCCCACATCGCGGCCAAGCTTGATTTCTCCTTGAAGCGCCTCGTGAAACACACTGTCGGCTATCGGATAATTGCACATATCAATCTCAATCATACCGATGCCGTTGAGCGTCTTCACACGCATCGACAAAGCCTCCTCGCTCTCATGTTTACTGTAGGCGTCGGTCAGTTTGAGTGCCCTGATCAGATGGTCATTGGCGATGGTCAAATCGCCTTGACGGCGACAGTCGGTGCCCAGGTCGTTAAGTGCCTCTACCATCTCGATAGTGTCCTCGGCCACAATGGCTAAAGCCAGACAGCGGTTATGGGCCGCTATAGCATCATCAAAACGAGACTGTTTACGCATCTCCCGGCCATAGTACTTACTCGCGAGCATCTCACCCATGACATCCTGCTCGGCATGATAGCTTCTCATCATCATGGCAAGGCTGTCGGCCGACGTCACATGGCCAATCATGCTGTCCAGCTGGGCATAACGCACCTCATCACCATGACCAACTGAGCTACCGCGATGGCACGATTGCAGCGACAGCAATCCTCCCATAACCATCATCACGATGAGCACGGTTGGAAATAGGATTCTTTTTGACCTTGCAATGCAAGGACTGAGGTGTTTCATAACACGAGCAATATCACAAACAAGAAGTGAATAAGACGCGCAAAAATAACACTTATTTTGAAACAATCGGCTTGTTTTCACAAAATTTTTCACTATTTCATGGTAATCCCTCAGATAAACCCGTTTTTCACTCATTTTTCACCATTTTAGGCCACATTTTTCACTCACAAAAAAACTACTGAAAAACAACAAAACCCAAAAACATCATTTTTTTAACGACCAGTAGCCCCATTATCGATTAATTTGCCTAATTTTGCAGGTTATCTCATGGAAAAGAAAAAAAGCATATATCAACGCGCAGCTGAATGGGGTGTTCCATTCGGTCTTTACCTTGCTTGCGCGGCAATGCCATATATCTTCAGCGACTATTTTCCGCCGCTCAGTTTCTTGTTCATCATAATGGTACTTGGCATACCTTTCATCGTCGGCTATTTTCAGCGACGCAAATTCATTGAGGATGACGGCTTTACCGAGTATGCGGGCCTGTGGATGCTAGGCATCATGCTGTTCTTGTTGGGAACGTTGGTGGCCAGCCTAATTGTCTATCTCGTGCTTCAATATTTCAGGCCCACCTTCATGTATGACCAAGCTCAAGTGATTATCAACGCTTACAAGGACATGCCCGAGATGAAGAACAGTGACATGTTGCGAGTAATCAAGCGCATGGTGGATGAGAAACTCATGCCGTCACCCATCGAGGTCGTGATGAACATGTACTGGTTAATCACTTTCTCCGGGTCATTATTGAGCGCCATCACAGCGTGGCCCGCCCAACGTGCAATCAAAAAAAGCCGCCGAAACAATTAATGCATATCACTATAAAACGATAATTTCTAGACAATTATATGGATATTTCAGTTGTCATTCCACTGTATAACGAAGCCGAGTCGCTGCCCGAACTGGCACAATGGATCGAGCGCGTCATGGACGAGAACAAGTTCTCTTATGAAGTGCTATTCATCAACGACGGCTCCACCGATGACTCTTGGGAAGTAATCAAGGGACTTCACGACAAGAATCCCCGCATGAAAGGTATCTCTTTCAGGCGCAATTACGGTAAATCACCCGCACTGAACACTGGTTTTGAACAGGCTCAGGGTGATGTGATCATCACAATGGATGCCGACCTCCAGGATAGTCCTGACGAGATTCCTGAGCTCTACCGCATGATCACACAAGATGGTTATGATCTCGTGAGTGGCTGGAAAAAGAAACGTTATGACCCGCTCAGCAAGACCATACCCACCAAACTATTCAACGCTACCGCGCGACGCGTGAGCGGCATCCACAACCTGCACGACTTCAACTGCGGCTTGAAAGCCTACCGCAAGAAGGTCGTGAAGCACATCGAGGTGTATGGCGACATGCACCGCTATGTGCCCTACCTGGCCAAGATCGCTGGATTCACACGCATTGGCGAGAAAGAGGTTAAGCACCGCGCACGCAAGTACGGCTCGACCAAATTCGGACTGGACCGCTTCGTCAACGGCTATCTGGACTTGATTACCCTGTGGTTCCAAGCCAAGTTCGGGGTCAAGCCTATGCACTTCTTCGGTTTGCTGGGCAGCCTCATGTTCCTGCTGGGTTTTGTCGCCGTCATCGTCGTGGGAGCCCTCAAGCTCTACAACATGTATAGCGGCCACAGCTACAGGTTGGTTACCGAATCTCCTTACTTCTACCTCTCACTCACGATGATGATTTTGGGCACTCAACTATTCCTCACGGGATTTTTGGGAGAGCTCATCATCCGCCACAGCTACGACCGTAACCATTACGAGATCAACGAGCGTATCACCGACGAGGTCGACTCAAAAGCCCTGCCTTCACGCCAAGTCGATGAGTTGCCCGAGCAGATAAAAGAAACCGTCAAGGCCACCGAGAACATAGACGCGCAATGAACCGACTGTCCTTCATAGCACTCCTATCACTGCTCGCTCTGACCATTGGTTTGGGGGCGTGCAGCGACGACAGTTGCTATGACAACGGCAGCAGTCTGCCTCTGGCCACCCTCCATATTGGCGAGAATCAGCAAACCGTCACGGGTTTATCCATCATGGGCATCGGGGTTCCCGGTGACAGCCTCCTGGTGGACTCCAGTTCAATCAACGAGGTTTACCTCCCGCTGCGCGCTAGCGTGAGCAGCACCAGTTACGCCCTGTGGAGGTGGGTCACTACCGATAATGTCAGAACGATGTTGCGAGACACCATCACATTTGATTATGAGCCCGTTGAGTATTTCCACTCGATAGAATGTGGCGCCATGTTCAACTTTGACATCAATAACGTGAGCACCACTCATCATGGCATTGACTCGGTTGTCTTGCTCACCCCCCATGTCACTAACTCGCGCACGCCCGCCCTGCGCATCCATTTCTCCCAATCCGCCCTATGAGAACCAGCCCACATAAAGCCATTGACATCAAGGGGACGATTCTCTTGATAGCATTGATTCTCATGACTGCATTGGGCGCTGGAGCGCAAGAGCCTGACAAGCGGCACGTCACACCCGTCAAGCCCGAGACCAACCGCGTGCAACCGCCTCCCAAGGGCACCGACGAGAAGATCATCCAACAATACATCAGCGGTGACAGCACCGCCGCTATCCAAGAGGCGCTAAAGGACTCTCTCAGGCGTGTTTACAAGCGCTATCCCCGCTTGACCGACCTGTCAATTGGCATCAATCTGGCCGAACCGTTATTCATGGCATTCGGGCAAAGTTATGCCAGCGCCGACGTGAACGCGACGCTCAACATGTGGAACCGCATCCAGCCTACGGTTGAGCTGGGTCTAGGTTGGGCCAACAAATCGCCCGATGACATGAACTTCACTTACAAGGGTAAACCATCTCCTTATTTCAAGGTAGGTGCCAACTACAATTTCTTATTCAAAAACACCCCTGATTATCAGGTGTTTTTGGGCGTAAGATTAGGTTACAGCACATTCTCTTATGATGTGACCAACGTCCGTTATGTGAACAGCTACTGGAACGAGGATATCCCCTATGCTATCAAGGGTGAACGCTCCCATGCCCTGTGGGGCGAGGCGGGAGTGGGCCTAAAAGTCAAACTGTTTGGTCAACTGGCCATGGGGTGGATGATTCGTTACCACGGCATCTTTGACTATGGCAAAAACGCCAATTCAAAGCCCTGGTTCATACCTGGTTATGGGCCTCGCGGCAGTTCCTTGGGCTTGTCGCTTGGCATCTTCTACACGCTTCCCCTCCACCGTGAAACAACGGTTAGCGGGAGCGACAATAACCAACAACCTTAACTTTGCACTAAAGAATGAGAAAATCCTTTGGCATTCAACATCCTAGCGAGAAAATACCCAAGATAAGGCCTGCGGCAAAACCCGGCTGGTATAAGCGTTTCAGGCAATTGGCTGCGCTAGCCGACAAATCGTTCAAGATCAAGTTATGACAAGATTGACTAAGTTCCTGCCACTCTTGATGTTATTGGCCGCTATCTGGTGTGTGTCAGCGTGCGACCACGATGAGCCGCGCAACAGGCATACGGGCAATGGCAATACGATTGTGACCAATGACACCACAGGAAGAGTCAATCCGTCAGACACCACCCGCGACACGACCGGCAATGTCACGCCGAAAGACACAATCGGAACAGACACCACAAATTATCCCCCACCACCTGCGGCTTTCACCATCACGCTAAATGCTGATAGGGATTATGCCTATATGGGACAGAGCCTCCAAGTCCATGCCATCACTAGTGAGACAGCTACCGTGAAATGGAGATCCACTAACTCCATGGTGGCAACGGTCAACAACGAGGGGCTGGTGATGATGGCCAATGTGCGCGACGACTGCGAGACACACATCATCGCCACCGCTAACAACATGTCCGACTCCCTATTGCTGCATAACCGTGTGTGGCACGTCGCCATGAAGGAAAACAACGCATGGATAACCGAGGGAACCCGCAAGGTTCATCCTGGAGATACCATCCTGATGACCATTGTCAACAGTTCGTCACAACTCATTAACGATGAAGGTTTCAATGCGGGCACCTGCCAGTGGACAGTTACCTGCCGTGAGGCCGATGTGGACAGCCTCTTCTCGGCCATCGAGGCACCTTCCCAAGCCAATGGCTGGCAAGCGAAATATGTGGTTGCACCTGGGTCGCCCCTCAATGTCACTTTCTCGATCCAAGTGCGTTACAATGAAGCAGCCACAGCGCTATCCTGCATGATCCTTCCTTAAAAAACAACCGCAAAAAATGTTTAGAGATGGGAAGTAAGGAAACCAGACGGCTCATCTCGGTACCCAAAAACGATTGTTAATTTTTTCGGTTGTCAATAAAAAAATTTGGTCAGTCCAAAAAAAGTTTGTAATATTGTACTCTGAAAAGGGGGAAAAATAGCCACTTTTGTGTGCAATTTTCTCATTTTCAGGTTAGTACAAGTGCCCGTTGCCAGCATGTTGGTAATGTGCTTTATTGGAATTAATTAGCAACAAAACTAAAAAAAATATTAATTGACATTATTACTAACAATTTAATTCATTTAACTATGAAGATTAAAAGTTTACTTCTTTTTGCTGCCGCAGCATCGCTGAGCGTTTCCGCTTTCGCTGATGATCTGTCAACTGGTGAATTGGCATGGCTGTCCAGTGGCGAACCCGCCATGACTGGTCAAGCAACCCAGGACCACTTCTTTGTTCGTGGTGACTATGACGACATGGGCGATATGCAGACCTATGACAACACCTTGAGCTTCAAGAGTGGCGCCGTGCAGACCATTTGGTTCTATCTGAACGACGATGAGATCTATCAGAACGAGGCTGTTCAGGCACTCACTCCCATCGCTTACAACTCAGCAGGCGACCTCTATAACGAGATCACTTATAACTCATTCCAGTTGGACATTTATCTGCCCGAGGGTCTTGAGTTCACCGTTAACGACGATGATGAGCAGTTTGCACAGGGTGACCGCATGCCCAACACCAGCAACCTCACATTGGGTCTGAAAGAAGGAACCAAGGTGATTGACGGCAAGAACTACGCTGCCTATACCGTTGTAGTTTACAACTCAAACGCTTATGGCTCACACCTGTCAGCCCAGACCGCTGGTAAGTACAGAGCAAATGGTGCCCTCAAGAAAGACTATACCGTGTTTGGTCTGTTCATTAAGAACAACAACCAGGATGCTATCGAAGGTCAGATTGACGACATCGTTCTTGGTAACATGATTCTGAACTTCCGTGAGAGCGCTATCGCTGAGTGGAGCTCAAACGAGGGTACTTTCTTCTATGGCACCGGTGGTAACGCCGAGACCCAGCGCTTCATGCTGTACAACCGCGTGAGCACCTTCGGTAGCGCCAACGTGGTTGAGAACCTGGCCCAGAAGACCATCAACAACGTGAAGTACTACAACATCGCTGGTATGGAGAACAACGAGCCCTTTGATGGCGTGAACATCAAGGTCGTTACCTACAACGATGGTACCACCAGCACCTGCAAGGTGATCAAGTAAGAAACTACATTTTTCATAATGCTTTAAAGTCCGCAAGCCAAATTGGCTGCGGACTTTTTTATTGTCACATCTTGTGTTGACCAACGAGCCAGTGGTCCTTTGCCAGTGACTTGTCAGGAGGTGGAGTGCTGGGGTTGATACGCTTGTCCTGGATAAGCAACAGACCGATGGCGCGGGTCATGAGGATGTCATCATGTTTGCCCGAGCGCGCACCATAGCGCCCCTTACGTTCCTCATAGTCACGCATCTCGTTCACCGCCTCGATGTCACGCTCCACATAGGAGTTTTTCCTCAAAGCGGCAATTAGGGCAACAATGGCCTCGCCCTTGGTCTTCACGTTAGTGTGGAAACCCAATTTGTGTGGCCCGCGTTGATACACATTGCTATAAACCGCATGAACCTTTTGCAGGATATAGTCGCTCTCCCCTGCCCTTGCCGCCTCGTTAGTGAGGGTATTGCTCTCCACAGCGAGCAGGGCATTGTTATAATACTTCGACAACTGCATCGCCTTCCACGCCAACAAGTCATGGTCAATGTGACCTCGCCACTGGGCGACAATGGCATGTTTACAGCCCTGGCCTCCCAGGCGCCACACGGCGATCACCGAGTAGTCACTGCTGTCAGCCCTGCCTCCCACATCAACCACGGTTAAATACTTCACCACGACAGGAGAATCCCGTTCAGGGTATTCCCACACCTTGAGATGCCCGCCCAGTTCCTTGACCAAATGAATGCCGCTCTTGGCCTCATTGCCGCTCAAGCCCTCGCCTTGGATATCACCCACAAGCAATGGTTCCGTCGAGCAACCTTCTTCCAATCGGTCAAGATAATCGGTAGGGAAAGGATTGAAACCGGTCGCCGTGAAAGCCTCGCTGGCAGTGCTCGGATATTCGGCCATCATTAGTTCATGGCTGCGATACTCACGCCGCTTTTGATGATACCAGTTGATCTGCTCCAGCGTGCAACCGTCTTCATATAATTTGTGTTCATATTCGTCCATCTGCTCCCACAACGCTTGAGCGTCATCCACCGCCACCGAGTAAATGCCTATCTCGCGCCACGGCACAAATATCGGGGCCTTATCGCTGCGACCCATTTGGGCGCGAAGCCACTCGTCGTGAAAGTAGTCGCCCACGCCATTGGCCGTGGATTCAAGCACGATAACCGTCTCGGGTTTCAGGGCAATGCTGCCACACACGCTGCGCACCACCTCGTCAGGGTTATGCATCACGCTCGACTGCCAGAATGCCACCTCGCTCAGATGGGCCATTGAAATGTCATAGCCTCTCACGGCATCCTCGCTGCGTGAGCTGCCAGTGAGAACCAAACATTCGCGCGCCTCAATCTGCTGGACATTGGGCTGGCCTTCAAGTTTGGTGAAAACCAACCGTTCGCCATCTTCAATCAGTTCACGGGGATAATGGCGCAGCATCAGGTTATACATCCGCTTGATGCTCTTGCTCGTCGCGTGCAGGTGACCACATATAAGGCTGTTCCAGCCCTTGTGGCGCACGAGCTGCATCCATGCCAGGTACATTTGCACCAGGGTTGAACCACCCCACTGACGCGCCTTAAGCAGAATCACCCTCACCGGCTTTCCTGCCGCCCGCTGTTCCTCCATCACGCCCAACAGGCGGCGTTGGGGACGATTAAGAATGAGCGGCACATTACGGCCGCTCATCTTGTCCTTGATGGTCACGCAACGGGCACACCAGAACTCAAAATCCTCCTTGATGCGCTGCCGTTCTTGTTCCAACGGTTCCAACTTGGCATAATCAGGACACGCCTGCAACACCGCGCGGGGCACATGACAGTCGCCAACCGCCACGCGGTCACCCCAACAACCCACGCCCGCCAGTGGGTCATAGCGGTCACGGGCGAGCATGCTTTTACGGCGCTCGTTCTCGATGAGCACCGCCTCCAGAGTGATAGCTCTCTTTTCCATGCTATTTCTCATTGATAAGCGTGGGCAACAAGAGGGTGCCAGTGGTTGCCATACCCGACATCTGCATCCTCAAGGTACGTGCCGGCACCAGGATGGGTGCAGTAGCCAGCGGTTGATCGATGATGCCCGTCACATTAATAAGACTCACGTCGCGGTCAATAGCCATGATGCCCCATTGACCCGTGACCCGCAATGTCAAGTCAGCTCCCGCGCTCGACAGGTGCCACACAATACGTCTAGCCTTTCTTGACATCAGCGGGGACAACGCGATGGGATGACTGTGCCACTTCACGGACACCTCGACGGCCTCTTCCCGTTCCAAATCCAACAAACTGCCCGTGTCGCTCACTGCCACAGCGTGCAAGGGATCACTGTAGAGGCTTGCAGCATCAATAGTGCGATCGCTCATCGCTCCGCTGGCCATCATCGCCACGGGATAGCCCCGCGACGGCAAGAGCCACAATTCATTGTAAGCATTACACCAAGCCATCGCAATATATGAGACATGATGCTGGCACACGGTCACCCGCGATGCCTGCAAGCGGCATAGGTGCCCATGACGAGAAATGAACCAAATGTCACCCCCGCCCTCAACCGGCGGCACGTCGGCAGCGATAACCGTGCGATCAACAAGGCGCGCCTCGCCTAATGTTCCTGTAGAACGCTGCGGAATCGCAAAAATACCGTCATCGGTAAACAGATAGACCGGATAACGGCCAAAGCCGCCCGAATACAGTGGTTTAGTGACAACAGCCATTGCTAACGGCGTTGCGCCCGCCACGATTTGACTATGGGATTGTGCCATTGCATTGCCTGGAGCCGAAACGACGACTTCACCGGCCGATGTGCAACAATAAAGCCTACCACTGGCAGCAGTTGAGCAAACCACGCCATTCAACCGAGTCATCGCTCCGATAGTGGCACATTGGGCTGAGGTGAGCGACAACTGCTCAACAGGAGCAGCAAAATCACCGCCAGAAAGGGCAGCTGTTGCCGGGGCAGTGGCGACGAGCCGCCATGGCGAGGAATTTAACTGACGTGTGATCGCATCCGGGCTCAAATGGGATAGCCCCATTTCCAATATATACTCGCGTTCACCTTCGGTACGTGTGATGCAGCGATAATCCAGCGAACGGCTCGACGAGAGCAGACGGGCAGCATCGGTGGCAAACACGTCGATACTCTTGACGAGCGGCAACCACTCAGGCGAGATGCCACTTGTCACATCTACCGTCAAGGAATAATGTGTCAACGCGAGGGTTGTGTTTTCAGTTCCTGTGAATCCGCTGTTGTTATTCACCACTTGGGCAGCAATGCGGTCAGCATTGGCAAGGGTCTCATCACCCACTCTAACGGGTTCACTCATCCATAAATAGGAATCATCTTGCAGGCGCACTGCCCATCTCACCAGCATGGGACCGACATGATGCCCATCGGCAACCGCATCGGCATTCAGGGCATTCCATACCGCTCGCAACTGTCGTTCCAAGCCTCTGGCATCGGCATCGGCAAGCGGAGCCTGCCATCGGCTATAGGGCGCAGCAAATGAATATGCTCCCACATCAGCGCGAGTGACCGCAGTTGCCGCGCTGAATGCCAACGATGGCACCGCTTCGTCGGGTTCCAATACTGTCCACTCACCCTCAAACTGTGACAGATAAGTCAACCCACCGGAAGCCACCACAACAATCACCTCGCCGATGAGATATGCGCCTTTAATCGCGCCCTCGACAGTGGCAACAGGTTGTCCATCGATTTTTACCGTCGTTTGGCTTGCGGTCACAATATGCTCGCCCGTCATGAGCAGCAAACGTTCGCCTGGCGTGATAGCGCCCACCGTAGCGGGAACGCCTGTCACCTGTAGCGAGAGTTCTTGCTCACGCACATTCTGGGCCAGCACGGCCTCGCCTAAACGTGCCGCCTCGCCATTGGCGTGCGGCACCATCGCCTTGGGAACGACCAGGGTTTCTTTGAAATTGTGTTTCTTCATGGTATATTTTATATTATTAATGTGTAAAAAATCTTCGGGTGCAAAAATATCCCGATTCTCACCCCTTATGCAAGCACAAAAAGCAAAAGAGCGCAACAACAACCCCGTGCTTGCTCATATCGCAAGCACGGGGCCTCAATTCTTAATTCCTATATTTCACACAATTACCATGCGTTGCTCAACAGATAGTCAACCAATGCACTAACATCGGCAATATTTACATTACCATCCTGATTGCAATCGGCATTCTCCAAAACAATGACACTGGTGTCACCACTCAGCAAATAGTCAATCAATGCACTAATGTCGGCAATGTTCACATTACCATCTCCGTTCACGTCGCCACGCACTACTGTGGAAGTGCCAGGAACCACAAACTGTGAGCCATCGGTAAAATAAAGCTTGTTAAGGTACCAACCCGGCCAATTCGTGTTGTTGTCACTGGGAATTGTCAAGCCCCAAGTAATCATTTGGGAGTTCACTTCACCTTCGTTTCCTGGATTGCCCTGGCTAGTGGTATTGTACCACACGCCATCTCCATTAGGATTCTCAGCGTCACTGATGTCGGCAATAGGCTGACCAGGGAATGACATCGTACCGTCGCTGCTAAGAATCATGTGGTCGCCAAGCCATCCCAAACCATACAGGTTAGTCACATATACCGTGTCACCCGATTGACGCATATAAACATCGTTAGTATAGGTCACACCATTTGACTGGCCTTTGTACTCATGTTTACCATTCGGTGTTTGCAATCTGGTATTTCGCATCAGCAATGAGATTGAGAAGGTCGTGTCATTGTACACCTGGGTGCGTCCTTTCACAGTCACGGTCGTCGTCTTGATATTCTCAATATAGAAGCAAAAGCCCTCATCAATCACGATTGATCCATCGTTTTCGATCCTGCCGGTCACGTCGGCAAGCGGGCCAGCGTTAACAAGCCAATCCTCGTTTACTACATAATAGCACAACGTGCTGTCAACAGTGGTAGTAGTAATGCCACTAGTGGTAGTCACGCTACCCGAGGTCGTGCCAAACGGCTCGTCACCCACTTCAAGAGTAACCTTACCAGTTGCATAGTTTACCTTGATTGGCTGCGTCACCTCATACATCGTGAAACCGCCCAACAGCAACAAGTGCTCAGCATCATCGCCTGCTGCCACCGTTGTTGACCAGCCACCCGAGTAAAACAGGTCATTGGGCTCAACAGTCACGCGGCCTTGTGCATCCTCAGTCCAATCATAGAGTTGGAGAAGGCAGATTCGGCTACCTGCCATATCACCGGCATTCGCCCTTAATGAGGGAGAAACCTGGCACGACTGGCGCGATGTCTTAAGCGACTTGACAACATGGGAACGCTGCAACGGCACCCCTGCCAAAGAGCTCAAGCCCACAAACACACTTAATAGTACTAATATTCTTTTCATGTACATTATATATAATTATGGTTTAACGCTTTGTTTCCAACTTGCAAAGTTACACATTTCGCAGCAAACCTCACAAACATTCTCATTAATTTCTCTTAATCAAGAAAAAATCCCCCTTAGCCACACATCTGTTCAATTCGTCACTCCATCCGATCGGTTAGCCCAACATGGCAATAAATAAAAAATCAGGACCCGCAAAATGTGCGGATCCTGACTTTATGGTTGTTAAGCTAGTTAGCTTAAGTAATCGAGATTACTCAGCAGGCCATGCACCACTCAGCATGAAGTCGATCAATGCTGAGACGTCAGCAATGTTAACGGTACCATCCAGGTTGCAGTCAGCGTTATCATAGTTGATGCTGTCCCAATCCTGTGACAACAGAGCGTCGATAATAGCGCTCACGTCAGCGATGCTAATGCTTCCACTGTCGTCAGCATCACCACGCATGCCCTGAGGCTCGGGAGTGGGAAGTACGAACTGGTTGCCATTGGTCCACTTCAGAACGTTGTTCTGGTAGCCATAGAGGAAGTGATAACCGTTGCAAGGCATGGTGTAGTCCCAAGTGATCTGGTCGGGAGTAGCGTTAGCCTCAAAGCCCCAAGTGTAGTCAACAATGTAACCCTCGTCATCGAGCTCATAGCTACCAACGGGGTAGAACATGCCGAGACCACCGCTGATCCAAGCATCGTTAACGTCCCAGATGGGGTTCGACAGATAGGTGACTGAATCTTCGGGATTAAACTCAGCGCAGTTGTAAACAGCCTTACCATCGCTGGTCAGAACCATGTAAGCGCTGGGCATACCATAGTCCCACAGGTTGCCTACGAATACAGTGTCATTGCTCTGATACATGAACACGTTAGCGCTCTGTGCGCTACCATCCTGCTCCTTGTTGTAGGTGAGGACACCATTACCGGTCAGGATCTCGGTGCCAACAAACATGTTAAGGGTCTCAACAGTGTCAATGCTAGAGAGGTTATTGTTTTGATATGTTTTAAACACTGCTTGCTCATAGAATACATAGTTGTCATCGAAGATGATTGAACCGTCGGTGTAGAGCGTACCCATACAGTCATTCTGCTCGTTGTTATCCCAGTAGTCCTGAGAAACAAGGATACTGTAGAGAATAGTATCGACACGATTGCGGCCAGAACCTGCTAATGTGTCATCATCGAGCAGGATACCCCATGACAGAGCAACCTCACCAGTGGTGTAGTCGATGTCCAGAGGCAGATAGTAGGTGCTACCAGTTGTTGGGCTCCAATAAAGACCTGCGAAGTAAACGCCATCGCTGGCATCAGGATACCAGTAAGCACCGCTTCCAGCATAGAACGGATCAGCGGGAACAGGGCTTTCACCAGTGATGTCATAAGCATAGAGGAAGCAAACGCTGGGAAGACCAATCATGTCGGCGTCACTCAACTGACGGGGAGCCTTGCGAACCTCAACCAGATTGTTGGGGGTGAAGCGGCTCTTCATGGGAGTCATGTTCTTGGCCTGCATGTTCATCACATTGCTGGTGAACTGGGTTGCGGCGGGAGTAGCCTTCATCACCATCTGGCCCTTGTTTGCCTGAACGAGGTCAGCCTTGTTAACATGCGGAGCTGCCATTGCGGTCAGACCAGCGCATACGAAAAGTAATGCTAAAAATTTTTTCATAAATCAATAATAAGATTTAGGAGTTAATAAATATTAGTTAAATAAAAAGGTTCTCTCTCAATTCTATTATAAAGGTTTACTTTCACTTTAAAGGACAGCACATAGCTGCACTTCTCAAAAAGATGCGACAAATTTACACCCATTTTTTGAATTCTACAACTTTTTAACACAAAAATTACTAACATGCTCACATTATTCCACAATTACAATAACGCCAAACTACAATTGATCTGTAAGGCGCCAATGAAGTGGAACGAGGGACTTCACTCATTCATTGTGAAAACAGAAAAACCACCCATCTTTAAGGGTAGGCAGCCATCAGTCGGCGGGAAGAAGCATGCCAGCAGCAACCTGGGCAGCAGCAGCTTGGCCCAAGGTCTCAGCAACGATGGCCAGGGCAAAGGGAGCAGCTGCGGCGGGACCGCGGCCCGTGACGATGTGACCATCGACAGCAACAAGTGTTTGTGCCCAATTAACACCCTCGACCGTGTCTTCCAGTCCAGGATAGCACACAGCCTCACGACCATAAAGGATACCCAACGTTCCAAGTACCATAGCGGGCGAAGCACAGATGGCAGCGATCTTGCCTCCACGCTCGTCACGTTCGCTCAAGACCTCACACAATTCTTCATGCGCCGCCAGGTTGGGAGCGCCAGGAATGCCACCGGGCAATACAAGCCACTCGGCATCGCTGTAATCGTTATCAGCAAAGAGGCTGTCGGCTACAACGGTCACGCCATGGGCGCCCTTTACCTCCAAACCGGGATTAATCGAAACGGTCGTCACGGGCATACCGGCCCGACGCAACACGTCCACACTCGTCAAAGCCTCGATTTCCTCAAAGCCATCAGCTAAAAACACATACGTCTGTTTCATGTCTATCTTATTAATAATATTGTGTTAGTTGTCCAGCTTGTCTGTATTTGGGTCAAAACTCATTTCAAAATGACCCATAGAGAAGGCGAAATTAGCGTTTTTCCCCTAAAAAATCGGCCTATTTTAGAAAAAAAGTACTTTTTTTTGAAAAAAATCCGAATTTTGTTTGGTGGTTAAGAAAAAAGCAGTACCTTTGCATCGCTTTTGACGGCAACATGGGCAGTTAGCGCAGTTGGTTCAGAGCATCTGCCTTACAAGCAGAGGGTCGGGGGTTCGAATCCCTCACTGCCCACCACACGAGTCTTGCACGATGTGCAGGACTTTTTTTGTTATATTCCGGTACTCCAGGTCAAGCCGTGATAAATTATGTGAAAAACGCTGAGTGATTGGGAAAATATGTGTAGCTTTGGAGCGAAATTATCAGGCCTATTGGGATAGCTTAGGTTTTAACGTTCAAATCATCATGGTGCTAGCCACCTCTTTGATAGCGTTTTTTCACCTGCTGAACATTTCATACATTAATCCCCACCTTTCATCCAATATGGCCTGAAACATTTGGCAATAGTGGTTTTTCAATCCTAATTTTGCATCATCAAAACAACGATTAACCACTATTTTAAAACTTAAGAATTATGACAAACTTTACAACCCACAGTCAGGGCATCGCCCTGAACAAGCAGAGCGAAACAGTGAGCATCAACAAGCGCCCATTCGTTAGAGCATTACAGCTCGCCACTATGGCCGTTCTTATTTTTATCACAACAGCAACACCCGCCACAGCCCAAGTGAGATTGGGTGTGAGAGGAGGCCTCACGCTCAACAAGTTGCACTTTGACCGCGAGATCATCAACAGTGAGAACCGCATCGGTTACTCTGCCGGTCTGGTGCTTGATATCAACATTCCTGTCGTGGGGCTTGGCGTGGAAGCCTCAGCGATGTATACCCACCGCGATGACCGGCTCTTTGACAACACCCACAACTACAAGCGTCACTACATCGAGATCCCGGTATATGCCCGATATCGTTTGACTTTACCTAAGGTAGAAAGGATTGTGGCGCCATATGTCTTCACGGGACCCAATTTCTCGATATTGTTCAAGGATGACGCCCCCACGAGCATCAACAACAGCAGGACATGCACGTCATGGGATGTGGGTGCGGGCGTGGACCTGTTCAAGCACTTGCGCCTGTCAGCCACCTACGGCATCGGCATGTCCAAGGCGATGCAATACATTGACCGGGAATATGACGGTGGTGTCGTGAACGGAAAAGACAAGCACTGGACGCTAAGTGCCGCTTGGTTGTTCTAAGCATCACTTCACTCACCCGAATGATCAATAACTTAAAAACCGACTACCGGGTGTCCTGAATGGAAGGGACATCCGGTTTTTTGCCACAATCATTGAGGGCAATCAGATTTTTTGTGTAATTTTGCGCCACAATCATCTTTAATAAGGAATATGACAATGAAAAAAATAGCCTTACTGATAACCGCCTTGCTCATTGCCAGCACAGCCGCAATGGCACAGACGTCTTCGCGCTGGGGTGTGACGGCAGGTGCCAATTTCAACAGCATCCACTTCAAGCAGAGTGATATCATACCCAGCCAACGGGCATGGGGGCCTCAAGTGGGTGTTATTGGTGAAATGAACTTCAGCGGCTTGGGTTTTGGTGTGGACGGATCTTTGCTCTACACCATGAAACAAGGCAAGGTCAACTATGGCGACCGCGTCATCTGGTCGTCCCTTGGCGCCGGCAACGAAAATGTAGCGATGCATTATATCGATGTGCCCTTACACCTCAAATTCCAGTTTCGCCGCTTGGGAGGCATGGAAACGACTTTCATGCCATTGCTTTATGCAGGCCCGCAATTCTCATTCCTAGCCCACGGCAGTCACAGCAACCTCAATTCCTATCCCTTTGTCAACGTCTATCTGGACATGGGAGCAGGCTTCGAACTGTTTGAGCGCTGGCAGGTAAGGGCTGGATACAATTTCTCAGTCGGTCAGTCGCTGCACACCAAATTACTTGACGATAACGTTGCTAAAAACCGCACCTGGTACGTCAATTTGACTTATTTCCTGAAGTGACCAAACGCTATGCTGCCATATTGATAGCCCTGGCGCTTGCTGTGGTGGGGCTTTTTGTGATGCGTGACCGCAAGCACTTCTATGCCCATGAGGGTGTGGTATGGACCACCGATTACCACATCACCTATGAGGCCGCTCACGACCTCAGCGACAGCATCCAAGCGATCTTCAACAACCTGGACATGAGCGTGTCACCTTACAACAAGGCATCGCTCATCACCGCCTTGAATGAGAACACCTCTATAAAGACCGACGCCTATATCCGACGCCTGCTGGAAGCCTCTTGGGCTATACACGGCAAGAGCGACGGCGCCTTTGACCCCACGGTAATGCCACTGGTCAACGCCTGGGGGTTTGGCTACAAGAGCGGCACCCTACCCTCGCGCTCTCAACTAGACAGCATCCTCAGTTTCGTGGGCATGGACAAATTGGCCCTACATGGTGATTCCCTAGCGAAACAGGACCCGAGGGTGATGCTGGATTTCAGCAGCATTGCTAAGGGACTGGCATGTGACGAAATAGGAAGGATGCTCGCTCGCAACGGCGCCCGCAACTGGCTTGTCGAGATAGGCGGCGAGGTCATGGCCAGCGGCGTGAACAAGCGCGGAACGACGTGGCAAGTATCGGTTGACATGCCAACAGATGAGCAGGACGATGTATCACACGAGAGCGCAATGGTACTGGCCATCGACAGCGGTGCCGTCGCGACTAGCGGCAACTACCGCAAGTGGCGCATGGAAGGCGGCAACAAGCTATCCCACATCATTGACCCACACACTGGTGACAGCCACGCCGGAACACTGCTGAGTGTGACGGTGACCGCCCCCGATTGCATGACAGCCGACGCATGGGCAACAGCATGCATGGTAATGGGAGAAGACCAGGTGAAACGCATGATGAATAATCGCAATGACCTGGGCGTGATGACCATCAGTGCCGATACCACCTCAGGCGCGCTCATCGTTTGGAGCAACCGCACCTTTGCCGACCTCATCAACAGCCAGCGCTAATCCTTTTTTCCAGAACACATCAAATAATACTTATATCACAAAAAGGAGGTGTAACATAATTGTTCACCCCAAAAAAAGAACCGCTCTAACGAGCGGGAAAACTTGTGCAAAAGCCATTAAGTTTACTTCAATGGCTGAGGTGCCGCCAAGTTTCGGGAAATTAAAACAAATATGTATAATTTCCCGTGCGTAGCACGGTTAAACATTACGACTTTGAGATGACATAGCCCTTTTGCTATTTCTCAATATAAGTCGCCTAGAACATCTTAATTCTTTTATTGGGCAATGATGAGCTCGATGCCCAAATCCTCAATCTTTTTAATGGTTTTTGGCGAGATGCCAGCATCGGTGATAATCAGGTCTACGGCATCGATATCGGCAATTTTCGCGAACCCCCTCCTACCGAACTTGGTGCTGTCGGCCAGCACAATGGTCTTTTGGGCAGCGGCGATCATCTTCTGGTTAAGTTCCGCCTCGCGCATCTCGGTGGTCGTGATGCCAAACTCCAGGTCGATACCGTCAACGCCCAAATACAGCTTGCTGAAAGAGCAGCGGTCAAGGATGCGCGACGCATACTCGCCAACAACCGACAAACTGCTGTGGCGCAAGTGGCCGCCCAACTGCACAATATCAATGTTCTCATGCTCAGACAGGATGTTGCTCACCGGCAGCGACGCCGACACAACCGTTAGTTTGTGAATGGGCACGATATTGCGGGCCAGGGCGTGCACCGTCGTTCCCGAGGCGATGCAGATGCTGTCATTGCGGGTGATGAGTCGAGCAGCCTCACGTCCGATAGCATGTTTCTCGTCGGTAGCGAGCTTTTCCTTCTCGTTCACCGACCTGTTATTGATATATGGATTGATGAGCACAGCCTTGCCGTGGCTACGATACAGTTTGTCACTCTTTTCCAGTTCGGTAAGATCCTTGCGAATAGTTACCGCCGACACATCAAGCAGTTTCACGAGATCGGAGACCATGACCGACCCGTGCTTGATGAGTTCCTCCATTATCATTTCGTGACGTTGTTCTTTCGTCATGATGGCAGTTGGTTTTCTTTTTGACGAGGCAAAAGTAGGAAAAAGATAAATACCGACCAAATAAAATGACAAAAATCTTTCATTTTTCACCAAAACAAAACGAATCATAGATTGAAATAGCTATTTATTTATTTCGTTTTAATATCAAAACGAAACTATTTCTTAAAATAAACGAAATATTATTTTCGGTGAATCCACAAAATAAGATTCATTGTATTTTACTGATTTATAACCAATTATTCGAATTACAACAAATGCCACCTAAAAAAGATGTGAAATTATTTTGTTATTTCAAAAAGATAATATACCTTTGCAGCGAAACCAGTTAACAATGGTTATGCTACCTTAAAATTGCAATTAATGGTAACAAACGAAATTTACAAAAAAGAATATGACGTGATCATCATCGGCGGCGGCGCCACGGGCGCCGGCACGGCGAGGGATTGCGCATTAAGGGGGCTGAGCGTGTTGCTTGTGGAGCGCGACGACTACAGCACTGGAGCCACGGGCCGCAACCATGGCCTGATGCACAGTGGAGCCCGATATGCAGTGACCGACGGCGAGAGTGCCGCCGAATGCATCAAGGAGAACATGATCCTGCGCCGCATCGCCCGCCATTGCGTTGAAGAGACCGATGGCCTGTTCATCACGCTTCCCGAGGACGATTTGGCCTACCAACAGACATTTGTTGAAGCATGTGGCCGCGCCGGCATCCGTGCCGAAGTCATTGCTCCCGACGAGGCCCGCGCCATCGAGCCGTCAGTGAATCCCGACCTCATCGGCGCCGTTCGTATCCCCGACGCCGCAATCGACCCGTTCCGCCTCACTGTCGCCAACTTGCTCGACGCCCGCATCAACGGCGCCGAGACACTCAACCACCATGAGGTGGAAGGGCTGATCGTCAACCAGGGCCGGGCTGAGGGCGTGAAGCTCCACAACAAGCTTAACGGCGAGCACGTTGAGGTGCGTGGTAAGGTTGTGGTAAACGCTGCCGGCATCTGGGGTCAGCGCATCGCCAAAATGGCCGGGGTAAACATCTCGATGTTCCCCGCAAGGGGCGCGCTGCTCATCTTTGGCCATCGCGTGAACCGCATGGTCATCAACCGCTGCCGCAAGCCGGCCAACGCCGACATCCTTGTTCCCGACGACACCGTTTGCGTTATTGGCACGACGAGCGACCGTATCCCCATCGAGACCGTTGACGACATGCGCGTGACACGCGAGGAGGTCGATGTCCTGCTCAAGGAGGGCATCAAGCTTGCCCCGTCACTCGCCACCACTAGGGTCATCCGCGCATATGCAGGCGTTCGTCCCCTAGTCGCTAGCGACGACGATCCCAGTGGCCGCAGCATCAGCCGTGGCATCGTGTGTCTGGATCATGCCAAGCGCGATGGGCTGGAGGGATTTATCACCATCACCGGCGGCAAAATGATGACCTACCGACTGATGGGCGAAATCGCCACCAACGCCGTTTGTGCCAAACTGGGCAACTCCAAGCCTTGTATCACGGCCACCCTGCCACTACCGGGCTCAGAAGATGACGCGCCCAGCCAGAGCGACGCGACAAAACGTTACAGTTTTGGCGAGCGAGCCGCCATAGGCCGCCATGGCTCCCTGGCAGCACGCATCGAGAAAGACAACGATATAGACAACGCCCTGGTGTGCGAGTGTGAAGGCGTCACTGTGGGTGAGATCAAATATGCCGTACATCAGCTGCACGTTCAGAATCTGGTGAACCTTCGCCGGCGCACGCGCGTAGGAATGGGCACATGCCAAGGTAAGCTCTGCTCCTGCCGCGCAGCGTCTCTGCTGGGCGAATTCAACCATGACGTGAAACGTGCGCAGAAAGACCTTGCCACGTTCCTTGATGAGCGATGGAAGGGCATGAGGCCCGTTGCGTGGGGCGACACCCTGCGCGAAGCACAACTCACCGCCGCCATCTACGAGGGCCTGTGCGGATTGGACCAGGCAGTTAGCACCCAAAGAAAGGAGGACGAGCAATGAGAACCGACACCGTCATCATCGGCGGAGGCTTGAGCGGCCTCACCTGTGGCATCGCGCTCGCTAAGCGCGGTCAACGCGTCACCATCGTCGCCAGCGGCCAGAGTACGCTGCTGTTCAACGGCGGATCGATGGAGTTGCTGGGCAATATTGACGGCATAGCAGTCACCACACCGTTGGAAGCCATCGGCACCCTGCCCCAGAGTCACCCTTACAGCAAGATCGGAGCAGACAAGATCGCCGGACTCGCTGATGAAGCCAAGCAGTTGCTTGCCGACGCCGGCATCGACATGGAAGGCAATGCTTCAGCTAACCACTGGCGCATCACCCCAATGGGAGTCGCCAAGCCCGCATGGCTCACACTTAAGGAGAACTTGCGCATTGACGATCTCGACAAGCTGCCCGCCAAGCGTGTGGCTCTGATGTGCATCAGGGGCTACTTTGACCAGCCCAATGGCATGTTGGCACAAGGACTGCGTGAACTGGGTTTTGATGTGAAGGCCATTGAATTCACCACCGACGACATCACCTCATTGCGCCGCAGCCCTAGCGAGATGCGTGCCACCACCCTTGCTAAGCGACTCATCAGCAATAGCGCCCTACAACGCATAGCCGACCAAATCAACAACCTGTCGGACGATGCCGAACTGGTGCTGCTACCTAGCGTATTCGGTCAGACCGACGCCACCGACTTCCAGACCCTGCAGTCAATGGTAAAGAAGCCGCTGCGCTTTGTTGCCACACTGCCGCCCTCAGTTGCAGGCGGCAGAATCCAAGCGCTGCTTCGCCACTACTTCAAGATGTTGGGCGGCAACTACCTGATGGGCGACAGTGCCGTGAGCGGCCAGTTTGACGGCGACAAGTTACTGGGTGTCACCACTGCCAAGTTGGGCGACATGCCACTGAAAGCCAACAATTTCGTGCTCGCCAGCGGCTCTTTCATTAGCCGTGGACTCGTTGCCAACTACGAGCGCGTTTTTGAGCCCGTTTTTGACCTTGACGTGGATGCCGACGGCGAACGCGAGCAATGGACCCGATTCGGCGTGCTTGAACCTCAGGCCTATTCAAGGTATGGCGTTGCCACTGATAACGACTTGCGTTGCATGAAGGATGGCAAACCCATCCAGAACCTGCGGGCCATCGGCTCGGTACTGAGCGGTCATGACGCGGTCAAGATGGGTGACGGGACAGGTGTGTCAATGCTGACGGCACTCGCCGTGACTAAAGGTATCATTAGCGGCAAATAGAATAGAATCATAGCCGCTTGATCGCCCTACGTCACATAAAGTAAAGATTTAAATAAGACTAGATAAGGATTTGATTGATGATTTTTTAATGGGATATTATGGCTGAAAGAATGCAACTCTGCAACATCAGCGACAACAACTTTGAACAGTGCACCAAGTGCAGCATCTGCACCACCGTGTGTCCGGTTGCCGCTGTGACTACAGATTATCCCGGTCCCAAGCAGGCCGGCCCCGACGGCGAACGCTATCGCTTGAAGGATCACGCCTATTACGACAAGGCGTTAAAGCTTTGCTTGAACTGCAAACGGTGTGAAGTGGCATGCCCGAGTGGCGTGAACATCGCCGATATCATACAGCACGCCCGCATGAAAGCCGGCGAGGGTCAACGAGCCAGCCTGCGCGACACGATGCTAGCCAACACCGACCTTTTAGGCATGGTTGCCAACCTGGTTGCACCTGTTGCTAATGCCACGCTAGGTCTAGCACCTACCAAACTGGTGATGGACAGCGTGATGGCCATTGACAAGCACCGAACCTTCCCCGCCTATAGCCGCACCAAATTCACTACATGGTTTAAGCGTCATGCCGCTAAGGAACAGGACGCCTACCCTAACCACGTGAGCTACTTCCACGGCTGTTACGTCAACTACAATTTTCCCAAGTTGGGCCAAGACCTGGTCAAGCTGATGAATGCTGTGGGCTATGGAGTACACCTCCTTGACAAGGAGCAGTGCTGCGGCGTCGCCCTCATTGCCAATGGGTTATATAAGCAGGCTAAACGCCAGGCACGCACCAACGCCGACAGCATCCGCAAGTCGGTGAAAGACGACCACCTTACTGTTTTGACTACCAGCTCGAGCTGCACGTTCAACCTGCGCGACGAATATCCCTCGCTATTAGGCGTTGACACCAGCGACGTGCGTGATGGCATCATGATCGCAACACGATTTATCTATAATCTTGTGGATGAGGAGAAAATAAAGCTTATTTTCAAGCAAGACTTTAAGAAAAGGATGGCTTATCACACGGCCTGTCACATGCAACGCATGGGCTGGCAACTGTACAGCATCGAACTGCTACGCAGGATTCCGGGCCTTGACCTGCAGGTGCTGGAACAAGAGTGCTGCGGCATCTCGGGAACTTATGGTTTCAAGAAAGAGAACTACGAGCGCTCCCAGGCTATCGGCTCCATCCTGTTCAAGCACATCGAGGACGCCAAGGTCGAAGCAGTCATCACCGACTGTGAGACATGTAAATGGCAGATCGAGATGTCAACGGGCCTGCCTGTGGAGAATCCCATCAGCGTCCTCGCCGATGCCCTTGATGTGGAAGCCACCCGCCGCGCTAACGGCCTTCAGATATGATATCATTTCATTTAATCAATCAATAACAACTTAAAAACTTTAAGAATTATGGCAAGCTTTTTAGCTCCCCCGGCCTATAAGCCCGAGAGAACCGACGCCAATGTCGATGCCGACTACAAGAGACTGCGTTGGCAAGTGTTTATCGGTATCTTTATCGGCTATGCCGGCTTCTATCTTGTGAGGCAGAACATGTCTATGGTGAAACCTCTTTTAACAGGCACAACCTTTGGATATACAAATGCCGAAGTAGCGACAGCCGCATCTTCCTTATCAATTGCTTACGCATTGTCTAAGTTCTTGATGGGTAGCATCAGCGACAGAAGCAATGCGCGTAAATTTCTCCCATTGGGACTTATTTTGACTGCAGTAGCAATGTTCTTTATGATGGTTCCCATCAACATTTGGGGTAAAACTAATCATGCATTAACCATTGGCTGCCTAACAGTCTGCAACTTCCTTGTTGGCTGGTTTAGTGGTATGGGTTGGCCTCCATGCGGTCGCGTTCTTGCACATTGGTTTAGTCCAAAAGAAAGAGGCTCTTGGATGAGTGTTTGGAATTGTGCCCACAATGTTGGTGGCGCCTTAATGCCATTAATGGTACCCCTTGGTGCAGCCGCTTTCGGTAGTTGGGTGTATGGTCAAGATGAAGAAATGTACACTTTGGTTGGCGCATTTGCTTTCCCGTCTGCTGTTGCAATTCTTGTTGCTATCATAGCTTATATCTTGATTCGTGACACCCCCCAATCTTGCGGATTACCTGCCGTTGAGAAATGGAGAAATGATTACCCTAAAGGATATAGTGAGAAATCAGAAACTGTCCTTTCGTTTAAGGAAATTTTCTTAAAATACGTTTTGCCCAACAAATTCTTATGGTTCATCGCATTTGCAAATGTATTTGTCTATATGGTTCGTTACGGATGCTTTACATGGGCACCAACGTTCCTGAAAGCTGAGCATGGCTTTGATATCTCTCAAGCCGGTTGGGTTAACAGTTTATATGAATGGGCAGCCATCCCTGGCACCATCCTTTGTGGCTTTATCAGCGACAAAGTCTTTAATGGCAAACGTGCTATGCCTACTATAATATTTATGGCTCTTGTTGGCATTTTTGTCTTTTTATATTGGCAATTTAGCAATAACACTATCATGGTATATGTCTGCATGATTGCTATTGGATGCCTCATTTATGGTCCTGTAATGTTAATCGGCGTGCAGGCTCTTGACCTTGCACCAAAAAATGCAGCTGGTACAGCTGCCGGTCTCACAGGCTTCTTTGGTTACTTCTTTGGAACCGCTATCCTATCCGAATATGTACTTGGCAAAGTTGCTGATGCATATGGCTGGAACGCGACCTTTGTTTGCCTTTTAATTGCATGTGGTTTATCTATTCTTTTTATGAGTTTAACCTATAAAGAAGAGAATAAAAAAGCCCTTGAAGAGAAGAAATAATCATTAAAATCACAATAATTTATTCATTTAAAACCATTTAACTTATGTTTAAAAATCTCGTTAGAGTAGGTTTGTTGAGCGCCGTTGTGCTCGCGACCTTCACCTCATGTGAGGAAGAACAGCAGTTCACCAATGAGAAACTTGATGCCAAGCGTGTTGAAGTTCAAGTACTGAACAGCGAGCTGGCCAAGGTTCGTGACTATGTGCCCCTGTATGCAGTTGTTGCACACCGCGGCTCCACCTTCTGGGCTCCCGAGGAGACCGAGGCTTCGTGGCGCTGGGCACGCGAAATGGGTGCCGACTATCTGGAGTGCGACGTGCAGTGCACCAAGGACGGTATCGTGCTCGCTAACCACGATGAGAACCTGAAGCGCACTACCAACATCCAGTACGTCTTCAGCGACTACGTTCCCACCACCCGCAAGGACTTCTACCGCAGCTTCAAGGACGAGAACGGTAACCAGATCTTCACCGAGGACGACATCAACGCTCAGTATCAGCGCGACGTGAACGACTTCCGCACGTTCTACACCCTGTCCTACTACTATGCCGAGTTGCTGATGCTCGACGCCGGCACCTGGTTCAATAACAGCAGCCTCGAGGAGGCTCGTCCCGGCTTCGCTGCCAGCCACAACGGCTATTTCCAGGATGGCAAGCTCGTCTACAGCGACGGTCTGTATGTGTCCGCACTGCAGGACCAGATCGCCTTTGCCGAGGGTAAGAAGCTGAAACGCGATGCCAATGGCGTGCGCGTGCTGCCCTACCGCATCAAGGACAAATACAAAGGCATGACCCTGGAGCAGATCTACAACAGTGAGAAGAAGACCGTTAAGTGTGACGATCCCAACGTGGCCTACAGCTACGCTGCCAAGTACATGGACTTTGTGGAGTACGACTTCGACAATGCCTATGTTGTTGACGATCAGGACACTGGCAACCGTCCCGGTATCTACATCGAGTTCAAGGAGAGCTGGCTCAACCCCAAGGACATGGAGGTGCGCGTTTACAATGTCCTCGCCGAGTGCGGTTGGAACATCATCACCAAGGCCGCTACCGCCAGCCGTTTCTACACCAACGGCAAGGTGAACGTGGGTAACACCAACGGTAAGGTGATCCTGCAAACCTTCTCGTTCGACGCTCTGCATCGCGCCTACGACGTCTTCAAGGGTCAGATCCCCATGTGCTTCCTGCTCTGGATCAGCGAGCCCCCCTATGCTACCGACATCGCGTTCGACACCCCCACCGGCTATGCCGACTTCATCCGCTACGGACAGGAGTACGGTGCCCACATCATGGGTCCGGCTATCAGTGGTGCTCCCAACAACTATCCCGAGATGAACCAGCCCTGGCAGGCCTACATGATTCGCAAGAGCCAGATGCTGAACCATCCCTACAGCTTCGACAGCTGGGCTCAGATGGCCAAGTACATGGGTTACTATGTGGACTACTACGGACAGGGCAACACCACGATGTTCGACGACTTGCTGCGTCTCACCATCCCCGCAACGCCCTTCACC
>JAEEGJ010003278.1_pt1 | contig 64103 bp, 44 predicted proteins | sample 8958761 | NCBI WGS metagenome assembly JAEEGJ01 (sample SAMN16246546, study PRJNA631951) | gut metagenome | biome: gut microbiome; feature: rumen; material: RS-attached | host: Bos | place: Iran: Karaj | collected 2018-10 | reverse complement strand
GGATGATATAATAGAAACTTGTAACGAGTACGAGTGTTTCCGGCTTAAAAATCTCACCGCCGCACTTAGCGACGAAGAGTTTGCCGCTGACCGTTTCATCGTAGAGCACTTCCCTCTCAACAGTAAGTATGGATGCTGCATTCAAAGAAACTCCAAAGTAACCCTTGTCTGCCCCACGGGATATAGCGAAGTGGGCATAGGCTGGTTTGTCTATTACCTGGCCAAATTTGGGGGATTCAACTATATCTGCAAGGAAATTGAGGCGGATAGCAGCAATCCGGATTCCTATTTTAATCTTTCATCCTTAGAATCCGACTCGAAACGTGCGGCAAATCGCGAAGCATTCCTGCAGGATCTGAATGAAATCGCTTCTGAATGGACGATCATTATTGTGGAGCACCTGAAAGATTCCGTCAACCCAATGGACTTCCATTTCTCCGACGCACGAAAGGATGGTTTGGATCCAATCGTCCTGGATCAGGCTGCATACGATTCTTTCATCCGGCTCTTCTCGGATGAAATGGAGCACACCTTCGGCCTGAAAACGGACATCTGCTCGAAGCGCTATCCCCTTTTGAAAAAGAACCTGGCCTACACCTTACGGAAAAACCGTCCCGACTCCAACATCTTTGTACTTCGGGTCTCTTCGGAACTGGTTAACTTCAACTCAAGCAAACTCGCTGTCGCTTTCCATATTGCCCAGATCTTGAGCGGACAATTTGACGAAGGACGCGGTATTACCGAAACTGACCTTGCTGACTTGAAAGCAAAGAAAGTGGGATACAGCGAGAATAGCTAGGACTTGTATGCCGAAATAGTAGTTAGGGCGTTTTTATAGCTCCAGCCGAAGCACCCGGATGGGACGGTCGTGGCCCATGTATTGGGATTCGTCGATGACGGTTTCCCCGGTGGGGAGGAAGCCGCACTTCTCCATCACGCGGCCGGAGGCGGGGTTGTCGATGAAGTGGCCGCTGATCAGGGACCGGATGGCGGTGGTGGTCCGGATCCGGGCGATCATCAGCCTCAGGGCCTCCGTACAGATGCCCTGGTTCCAATAAGGCTTGGCAACCCAATAGCCGGTGATCGGTTCGCCTTCCCGGGCCGGGAGCGTGCACTCGCACGAAGGCCCGTAACCGATGCAGCCGATGGCTTCCCCCGTCTCTTTCAGCTCGATGGCCCAGGTGGTGTCGTTGCCGAAGACTGTGCGGAGGATTTCCAGGCTCTCCTCCAGGCTCTGATGCGGTGGCCAGCCCGCCCGGGACCCGATATCCGGGTCGGATGCATATTTGAACAGCGCCGGCGCGTCAGCGTCGCGCCAAGCCCGCAAAAGGATCCTTTCCGTTTCCATATCGACTTGTTTCATAGTACGAAGATAGTCAATCCAAGATAATAACGAAAATAGTTTGCCGGTTTTCGGAGAATTGTTATATTTGTGGGAAATTTCTAACTTTTACTACGGATATGCAAGAGAAAGACGGCAAATACATCTTCGGTGTCGTGAAGGTGGGAGACAAGGGGCAGATCGTGATCCCCAAAGATGCCCGCAAACTCTACGACGTGAAACCGGGAGATGCCCTGATCGTGCTGGGCGACCAGCGGGGCATGGCGCTCCTCAAGACGGAAATCATCCAAACCGCCATCGACCAGGCCATGGAGGGCCTTTCCAAATGAGAAAGCATTGGATCGACAACTTGCGCTGGGTGACCGTGCTCCTGGTGCTGCTGTACCACGTCATCTACTTCTACAACAACAAAGGCGTTTTCGGAGGCATCGGCGGCTTCGGCCCCTATCCGGAGTGCCCGCAGTACCAGGACGTCGTGATGTACATCCTCTACCCCTGGTTCATGCCGCTGCTCTTCCTGCTGGCGGGCATCAGCGCGCGCTATGCCTTGGAAAAATATCCCGCCGGGGAATGGTTCAAGGCCCGCACGCGCAAACTCCTGGTCCCGTCGACCATCGGCCTGTTCGTGTTCCAGTGGATGACAGGGTACTTCAACACCGTCGTGGCCGCCCGGGAGGGCGTGTTCGGGGATATCCCCGCCGTGGCGAAGTACGTATTGATGGCCATCAGCGGCACCGGCCCGCTCTGGTTCATCCAGGTGCTCTGGCTGCTGTGCCTGGTCCTGCTGCTGGTGCGCAAACTGGACAAGAAGGACCGGTTCTGGAACTGGTGCGGCAAGGCAGGCATTGTCTGGATCATCCTGCTGGGCGTCCTGTTCTGGGCGGGCACGCTGACGCTGGTCCAAAACCCGCGTCCGGAAACGGCGGACGGTCTCCTCAATCTCTACAAACCGCTCTTTTACCTGATTCCTTTCCTGCTGGGTTATTTCGTGTTCTCGCACGACGAGGTGCAGGAGAAGCTGGGCAAGGCCTGGATTCCGCTCCTGGCCTGCGCGGTCATCACCGGCGGCATCCTCATCGGCACGACCTTCGGTCAGGACAACACCTCGCCGCAGTATCTGGGAAGCCCGCTCAACTGCCTCTACGGCTGGCTCGCCTGCCTGGCGATGATGGCCTGGTTCAAGGCAAAGTTCGAAAGAACCGGCAAGTTCGCCTCCTATTTGACGAAGAGCAGCTTCGGCCTCTACATCGTCCACTATCTGGTCGTCGCGGCCCTGGGCTACATGATGAAGACATACACGTCCCTGCCGCCGGTGGCCATGTATCTGATCCTGGCCGTCGCCGTCTTCGCGTTGTCGCCGCTATTGTATGAAATCCTCCGCCGCATCCCCTTCGTCAGGTGGTGCGTGCTGGGAGAGAAAAAGAAACGTCAGTAACCGTAAGCGTTCTTCTTGCAGAACTCGATGGCCGAGGCGTTGCCGCACTTGGCCGCCAGGGTGCTGTAGTAACGCGTCTTCCCCATGTCGAGCGGCGCGTACTGCATGGCCAGGTCATACAGGGTGTAGCCCAACGTCTCGTCCTTGAACTTGCTCTTCCGGATGTTCTTCTCAGTCGTGTTGAACATCTGGCAGTAAGCCTCGACGGCCTCCTCGTAATAGCGGATCGACGCCTTCCGGTCGCCCTTCCGGGCATAGCAGTCGCCCAGGGCGTCCAGTATCCAGTAGTCGAGCGTCAGCGACTTGCCCCGGTTCTCCTCCAGCCAGGGGAGGGAGAGAGCGATGCAGTCGTCGCTGCGGCGCAGGATATTGAGGACCATCGCATACTGGTATTCGCTGTACATCGTCAGCACGCCCATCTCCTGCAGCTGGGCGAAACGGGCCGCCGCCTCGGTGTATTCCTTGGCGTCCATGTGCTGCTGGAGGGCCTTCTCGATGGCGAGGGTCGGATCTTCGGCCGGGGCTTCCGGTTGAGTCTCCTGGGCGAAATCCTCCTCGAAACGGTCGTCGATGACGAGCCGGTCGCCCTCCTGCGTCACCGTCCCGAAACAGTCGAAGGCGGCGTTGCCGACAATCAGCGGGACATTCTGTTTCGTGATGACGAAGGCCGGAAGGTTCTGCACGATGATGCGCCCGATCTTCAAGCTGCGGATCACGAACGAGGCAGCCTTGGTCGAAGTGCCGTCCGGCATCTTGGTCGTGGTCATCCCGTTGACGTCCGTCGGGGCGATGTAACCGTTCTCATACAGGAAAAGATAGGTCGTCGTGGACATGCTGGCGTACCAGTTCTCCGCGGCATAATAGGTCCGCACGCCCACGCCGTTGACGGAGGCGTCCATCGTATAGCGCCCGTCGCTCTCCTCGTGGAGTTGGATGACGCTCTGGGCCTGCAGGCTGAGGGCGGAAAGCGCAGCCAGTACGACGACCGGCAGGATTCTGTGGTTCATATCGTCAGGGTTTTATTTGCAAAGCATGATGTCCAGGATCATCCGGTCGGTGTCCTTCATCCCGGAGGATCCGATGGCGCCGACGTTGCGGATGGTTTTCTCGATGTCGTCGTCGATGATGCCGTCCGTGGAAGGAATGCAGGTCCCGCTGAGGGCCAGCACCGCCGACTGGACGGCGCAGGAGACGCCCGAGGCCACTTTCATCGCGCAGCCGACTTTCGCCCCGTCGCAGACCATGCCGGTGATGTTGCCGGCCATGTTCTTGATCGCGGCGCAGACCTGCTCGTAGCCGCCGCCCTGCAGCCAGACGATGCCGCAGGCCGACCCGGTCGAAGCGACCACGCAGCCGCAAAGGGCCGACAACTTGCCCAGGTAGTGCTTGATGTGGATGGCGACCAGGTTGCTCAGGATCAGCGCCCGGGCCAGGCGTTCGTCGTCGACGCCGTACTTGAGGGCGTAGGCGATGACCGGCATGCTGACAGTGATGCCCTGGTTGCCACTGCCGCTGTTGGACATCGCGGGCAGGGTGCTCCCCGCCATGCGGGCATCCGATGCTGCGGCCGTCATCCCCATCGCATAGCTCAGGAAATCATCGCCGAATACCTCCTGCTGGTTCTCGCGGATGGTCTTGCCGACGCGCAGGCCGTAGTCGCCCGTGAGCCCTTCGCGGGCCAGGGCCAGGTTGAGCGTGCGGTCGTCCAGGATGAAGGCGATGTCCCCGTAGGGAGCGCTTTCGGCAAAGGATAGAATCTCCCGGACCGTCAACCCGTCCCCGTCCGTGGGACTGTGCTCGGACGCGGCCGCCCCGGACTCGGAGCTCATCAGGATCTTGTCGGCGAAACTGGTCTCCACGATGCGGTCGTGGTCATCCTCGATGATGGCGTACGCGTGCGGGTCCACTTCCGCGCTGGCGGAGGCTTCTCCGCCCACGGAAACGGTGGCCTTCACGTAAAGCAGCCGGTCCGTATCCGCTACGGAAATGGCTACGCACTTGCCGGCGACCAGCGCCCGGGCCCGCTCCACGGCTTCGTCCGTCAGGCCGGCGAGCACTTCCAGGTTGCGGGACGAATCCCCGCAGACGGCGCCGAGCGCCGCCGCGATCGGCAGTCCCACCATCCCCGTCCCGGGAATGCCGACGCCCATCCCGTTCTTGAGGATGTTGCCGCTGACGGCGACGTCGATGTGCAGGTCTGCCGTCAGGCGCCAGCCCGCCGGGCAACGGGTGCAGCAGTTTTCTTCGATGATCTCCACGGCCTTGGCGACGGCCAGGGCGACGGCGATAGGTTCGGTGCAACCCAGGGCGGGCTTCACTTCGCGGTGCAGGAGATCGAGGATGGCTTGGTGACGAGGGTTCATAAAGCAAAGATAACGCTTATTCCGGAAGGATGTGCCAGACGGCGGAGGATTTCGGCTCGTCCAATTGGAGGAGCAGGCCTTCCGAGGCGAGGGCGGCGCCGCTCAGGGTCAGGACTTCGCCCGTATCTTCGTTGGTGAGGGTGTAGTTCCGCTCCGGCTGCAGGAAGCCCAGGCGCGCCGTGTATTCAGGCTCCGGGCAGGTCGCCTGCCGGAAGGCTTCCAGGACCGCCTCGTCGGTCTTGCGGTCGTGCCAGACGAAGACCGTCCAGTTCGTGTCATCCCTAGGCCCGTACCAGGGCGTCAGCGGATGGAAGTCCTTGACCAGCAGGTGCCGGTACTTCTTCCATTCCCCGAAGGTGGAGCGCAGGCGGTCGTAGTCGAGGGCGACGTCGTGCGTCCAACGCTCTTCCAGGTTGTAGACCGGCAGCCAGGAGCAGCGGGTGATGTAGTGCGTGCTTCCGCCGGGAATGCCCGGAGCCTGGTGGCCCGGGGCTTCCTTGGTGTTGGCGCCGTGGAATGGGACCCAGCGGCAGTAGGACCAGGACATCGACAGGCGCAGGGGCATCGTCGTGCGGTCGTCATCGCTGCGCATGAAAGGAATGCTCCGGCGCAGGGACTCGATGTCGTTGCGGCCGCCGCCGGAGGCGCAGTTGTCGATATAGGTGCACTTGCCGTGTTTCGCGCAGAAGTCGAGGATGCGGTCCCAGAGTTCGTAATGGCCCTGGATGGCCAGGTTTTCGGTTATTCCGGTTCGGGTGAGTCCCGTCCGGGCCGCCGTCCTGCCGTCAAAATCGCGCCAGGCCTTGATGGGATCGGAGTTGTTGTCCTCGCGGTAGAGGTCCGCCCCGGTCTCGTCCAGGACCTTCGTGATGCGGTTCAGGATCCATTCCAGGCACTCGGGGTCGCCCAGGTTGCTGGTGTAGCGGTTCCATTTGTAGTAGGAGCCCCATTCGGCCTTGTAGCCGTGGTATTTGACCATGTCGTCGAGGTCGCCGACCCCCTCGGACTCGAACCACATCAGGACTTTCATGCCCTGTTTGTGGCAGGCCTCGTTGGACTCGAGCAGGGTTTTGCCGGGCCATTTGACGGTGTCTACGATCCAGGAGCCCACGGCTTCGTACCAGTCCCTTTCTTCGCTGTGGCCGCGTTGGTCGAAGTACCAGCCGGCGTCGAACCAGCGGAAGTCGGGGACGACGTCTTCATAGACGAGGCGCTCCAGGGTGCGTTTCCAGGTGTAGAAACGCTCCGAGATGGAGCCGTCGGAGTTGGGCAGGCCCGTATCCCAGGCGAAGTTGGTCGTCGAGAAGGGCTGGATGTCGTGCCCCCGGGCGTCGGCCTTGGGCATATTGTATTTGAGGAACCATTCGCGCCAGAGGTTCGAGGCGTCGTCGCGGTCGCGGCCTTTGTAGGGCAGCATCACGACCAGCGCCGTCCGGACCTTTTCGCCCGGCAGGAGCACGGAGTCGAAGCCGATGCAGTTGCCCGCGGTCCATAGGGTCTGGTCCGGATCTCCGATGAATTCCGCCCACCAGGTCCCGGCCCAGCCCAGGGCCATCAGGGTGCCGCCGTCGCCGTGGACCAGGTCGAAATAGGGGAAATGCCAGTGCGTGGCGCGGCCGGAAGCCGCGGCGAAGCGCACGACCGTGTCCCGGAGCGGCATCACGTAGTCGGCATACAGGTGTCCGTGGTCTCCCAGGCAGCCGCGTACGACGGGATCACCCCCCTGGAAGGGCAGGGAGACGCTGCGCAGGTCCGTCAGTTCACCGCTGGGTTCCGTGCCTTTGTTCTCGAACCAGACGGTGTATTCGGTCTGGCCGAATTCCGCGTTGAGGGCCGCGTCCACGCGCACTTCCACCTGGGGATCCAGGCGGTACGCCAGGTGCAGGGCCTTGCCCGCCGGGGTGGTCTCGCACCGCTGCGAGAGGGGCTCCAGGCCCTTCAGACCTTCGTGGGCGACGCTGTCATAGACGAAGGTGAAGGGGATGGACGTCGGGTCGGCCACCCAGCTTTCGAACTGCTGTACGCCCGTTTCGACGGCGGCGTTGGGCCGGTCCGTGGGGGCGGAGGTCTTGTCGGCTTTGCAAGCGGTTAGGAAGACGACGGCCAGCAGGAGGGCGGTAAGGGTTCTTTCTCTGTACATGGCTGGAAATGCGAGGGTTTCATACAAAGATAGGATTTCGTTCGGAATGTTTTCGTACATTTGGGGTAACAATCGCGAAATCCATGAAGAAACGCCTCATCCTCCTGGCTTGCCTCGGTCTTTCCCTGTGTTCCGGCCTGCGGGCCGCGACGCCGATCCGTGTCCCGGACCTGCGGGAGAAGACGATGGTAGCGCCGCGCTGGTTCGGCCCCAACGCCTTCCCGGTCCCGGAAATCACGGACGGGCGGGTGAAGGATAAGCTATGTTTTGAACTGGCGGGGGATTATTACCGGGGGCATCTGACGGACGGGCAGGACGATACCTACGACCTGTTCCTGCGGGCCTGGATTCCGCTTTTCTCGGACCGGGTGAACCTTTCGCTATGGATGCCGGCTGTGGAGCGCTGGAGTTATGACGCTTCCGTCCGGGAGGCCCGCCGCATCCTGTCGGACCCGGACCTGGACCCGGGATACGGCTCGGGCGACGTGTATGTGGGCCTGGACATCCAGCTGCTGACAGAGACGGCGCGCCGTCCCGCGGTGATGGTGCGCTCCGTCCTGAAGACGGCGTCCGCCAACTGCTTCGGCTATGCGCGGGATTACGATTCGCCGGGCTACTTCTTCGACATTACGGCCGGCAAGGGCTGGGGCCGCTTCCGGGCCTCCGCGACCACGGGTTTCCTCTGCTGGCAGACCGGCACCGGCCGCCAGAACGACGCCATCCAGTACGGCCTGGGCGCCTTCTACGACGGGGAAGTGCTGAATGTAGCTGCGCAATGGGGCGGCTATTTCGGCTGGGAACGCTACGGCGACGCCCCGATGACCCTGCGCCTCCGCCTCGGCTTCGACCTCGGCCAGCGCAACTCCTCTTCGACCCGGTCCGGCTCCTCCGTCCCCCGTTCCTTCTTAGCCGCCACCCGCCCCGAACCCTTCCTCCAACTCCAGCAAGGCCTTCAGGATTACCCTTTCACCCAGCTCCGTCTCGGCTGCGCCTGGCGCTTCTAGTCCTGATAGAAACAGAGGTCGTCGATCTTGAGGGTCAGGGGGCGCTGGATCTTGGTGTGGTAGATGCGGAAATAGTTCATGGCGGTGAGGTCGGGACGGCCGCCGGTGATGCCGGCACGGGAGAAGGGGAGCCAGAGCTCGTTCCAACCGGTCTTGAGGTCCTGGCTGGAGATGTACCAGGCATATTCCTTCTTGTCGCAGGTGCCGGAACTTGTGACTTCGATTGCGCCTTCGGCCTTGAGGTCCAGCGCGGTGGCGTCGCTCAAGTACAACCATAGGTGCAGACCACCCTTCTGGTGGCTGACCTTCGCGTCGACGGGCGTATCCCAGACACGGGTGAACAGGCCGACGCCGCTGCCGGTGCCGCTCAGGCAGCCTGAGCCCTGCTGCTTGTTGGCCGTGTCGATGGAGAGCGTCAGGTCGCTCCTCCATCCCCGGTCCGCGTCACAATCATCGAAGGTCGTCCGGATTCCGCCGTCGAAGATAGTATCGGGGATCGTCTTCTCATAGAGGAGACCGTCCTTGTCGAAGCAGCCCAACGCCCGGACCGTCGCGAGCGGGTTCTCCGGCGTGACCGGGTCGTCGGCGGTGTAGCCGCTCATCTTGCAGCCGGTCATCGTCACGGTCACCAGGCCGTCGCCCGGCAGGTAGAGGAAATCCTTGCTCGCGCCCACGCAGACCGTGCCCCCGTTGCGTCCGGAGAAGCAGTCCACGTTGGTCAGCGAGGTGTGTCCGCCGATGCCGGTGACGACCACCGGATGCACGTCATCCAGGACGGCGCCCTGGTTGGCGATGATGGACCCCTGGGCGATCTGCCAGGTCCGGTTCTTCGCCCCGTCGTCGGTATGGTAGAGGCCCACCGTCACGCAGTCCAGGTTAAAATTGGTCAGTTGTCCGTAGGTGTGCTCGCCCATATAGACGCCGCCGTAGGTGCCGTAGGTGAAGACGTCCATCAGGACGGCGTTGTCGGTGGTCTCGATGGTGTAGGCGTAGGTTTTCTGGGCCACGACCTTGTCCACGATGGTGGCGCTGAAGCCACGGCCGAATTCGCGTTGGTTGGCCGGATTGACGTGGCAGTGCAGGATGCGCGGGATGTCGTAGCAGCGCGCGACGGCGATGAATTCCCCGCTCAGGGGGTAGCCGTAGCAGTTCTCGAAGAGGATTTGCTCGCAGGCGCCCGGGGACGGCATGCGGAAGTCCATCGCCCGGTATTCGCCGTAGAAGCTCAGGTCCCGGAGCGTGACGCCCTGCGGCCCGTGCTCCCGGGAGCCCTGGATGGTCGTGGGATAGGAGATGACCTTGGAAGGGTCGTTCCAGGTCTGGTCGGGATACCAGAACTGGATGCCGCTCACCTGCGTGGCCGATTCCACGGAGAGGAATACGTTCTCCCGGTCCCGGATGACGAACAGCGAACCCGTGGGTCCGGTCTTGGCCGCGTTGGCCGTGCCGCGGCCGGTCGGCCCGTGGGCCCCGACCAGGGACACGTTGCGCTTCAGGACCAGGCCGCCGTCCATCGGGTAGCCATCCTCGACCGGCGTGACATAGAGTGCCAGCCCGGCCCCCTGAGCCTCGTCGATCGCCTTCTGGAGGTTCGCTTTGTTGACGGTGGCACTGTTGGTCGGCAGCACGCCAAACTCCTGGATGGACACCAGGCGCCCCGGGACGTCCTTGGCCACGATGATTGTCTCGACCGTATCCGTCCGTTCGATGATGCGCTCGATGATATCCGGCTCGCGCTTCCCGCAGGAGACGGCCAGCAACAATCCAATGAACAGTAGACTCTTATATTTCATATCTCACTGATTTTCAATGCAAAGAATACGGACGGGCCCGATCAGGCCCGAAGGGATGGGCTGGTCGTCCGCCGTATAGAATTGTTCGGGCGTGAATGTCACCCGGGCGCTTTGGGGCTTGCGTTCATCGCCCATCAGCCGGTTGGCCCAGGAGTTGGTGACCCGGATTTCCAGATGGTTATCTCCCGGAAGGAGTTTCCCGCTCACATCGATTTGATAAGGAACTTTCCAAGCCAGCCCCAGGTCCTCCCCATTGAGGAAGACCCGTGCCGTATGATGGACTTCACCCAGGTCCAGCAGCCATCTGCCAGCCCGTCCGGACAGCGTTTCATCGCCCTCGAAACGGCAGTCGTACACCGCCGTCCCCGAGAAGAATCGGATTCCTTCCACAGGCGAGGAAGACAGGTCGCGCAGGACCGGCAGGGTGACAGGATCCGGTACGGGGTCGTACTTCGCCTCGAACCGGACCTGCCAGGGACCGTCCACCTCTTGCACTACCGTCGTTTCCGGCGCCGGCACGACGTCCTCTTGTACGTCGGTCGGTTCCCGGAACAGGATGTACTGGGCATCGTCCGGCGTGAAATGCAGATCCACCCAGGTCCGTCCGTCCCGGATGCGGTAAGACGCGGCCTCCCGCAAACCGCTGTCCGCGTGCCAGATTTCCGGTTTGCATCCGTCGGTCCGGAAAGAGACGGTCAGGTCCCTGTACTCCGGTGTGATGTTGGCGACCCAATACATTTCACCTGCTTCAAGCTGGCGGTGGACAAAGCGGATGTCGGCCTCTCCGATTGCCCCAAGGTCTGCATCCGCTTCGATCCCGGTTGCCTGCAACGCTGTCCGAAGCGCCTCCTTGTCCGTAACGGGCGGGTTGGTTTCATCCCAGATCTGTCCGACGAGGCGTTGCCAGCGGCGGGCGCTTCCTTTCAGGTTGGCTTTGGCCAGCGGCCGGGGTCCGAAGACGGGGATGCCCGCTTTCCGGATCTTCCGGATGCGGCGCAGCACCGGCAGGGAGATGTATTTCAGATCCGGATCCAGGACCAGTGCCCGGTAGCGCATGCCCATTTTCGTGACCAGGCAGCCGCGCTCCACCGTCAACTCATGTTGCAGGATATCGGCGTTGACCAGGTCGAAATTATATCCATCCGGAACGGGAATCCGCTCCTCGATATACATGCCCGTCACATTCTTGTCTTCCCCGTAAAACCAGGCGATGTCGGCGACCCAGCGTCCCTGCTGCATCATATAGCAGTTGCGGGAGAGGTAGTCGGTCCAGGTCCGGGCCTCCTCCGCCCAGGTGTCGTGGCGATTGAACCATTGCCCGAAGGGACCCAGGCTTAGTCCGGGCACCAGGGAGTCGACGGGCTGGTGGACGGAGCAGTGGACGACGAAACGGTTGAGCCCTTCTGCCAGCATGGCGTCTGCAAGCGGCTTCAAACTGCCGGGATGGCTCTGATAGGCTCCCTGGCCGTTCCTTTCACCGATGCGCCCGTCCACGGTGAAGGATTCTGCGGCGCAGATATTCTGCCCGTAGATATGGGCGATCGAGGAGGATTCGCGGATGTCCGCGTCTCCGGAAGGATAGGAGGAATGCCGTCCTTCATCGGTCTGGTGGATCCACATCGCCGCCATCGGCACGTCCGCTTTCCGTTTGGGCATCATTCCGTCACCCACGAAGGCCTTGCGCCATTCGTGCGATTCGGTGTAGCGGGTCATCCCGTAAGGGGCCAGGATGTCGCTGACGATGTCATAATGATTCTCGGCCATCAGTTCTCCCAGGGTGATGCGCCAGTCGAAGAGGAATTGCTCGCTTTCTTCCGCACTGCCGATGATTTCTCCGGTCAGGACGGGCATCCAGGGACGCAGTTCATAGCCGCGACGGCGGCGGAACTCCTGCTCCAGGTCGGGCGTCCAGTTGCCCTTGCCGGATTCGTAACTGTCGATCATCAAGCAGTGGATGGTCTTCCCCAAACCTCCGCCGCTCGCTTCTTGATACAGCGACAGATAGGAATCATAATACCTCCGGACGGCCGCTGCATTCAGTTTGTCCACTTCCAGTCCCGTCGCTTCGGGAGAAGCGGGTCCGTTCTTGCGTCCTTGCAGGTTATATCCGAAACGGAATATCTTCCAAGTCCCCTCCGGCGCCTCCCAGTCCAGCACGCCGTCCTGTACGAAGCGGCTGATGTCCAGCACGTCCCGGAGTGAAGGAGCCTCGGAGACGGATGGCGTGGGATAACGGTCGTAAATCAAGTAATGCGGGAGGTAGCCGGCCTTGTCCTCGACCAGATTGACGCGCGGGAAGGGATCGAGGCGCGCCTCGGAGGGTTTCAGCGCCCGGTCTGGGATGCAGGCCCGGATCCGGAATGCGCGGCCCTCCGTCTTCGGGAAATCGAAGGATCGGACCGTCGTTGTCTTGATGCGGGACATGGGCACTTCCTCCACGATCGTCTCGAAGTGGCCGGTTCCATTTCGGTCTATTTCCAGGCTGACCGGCACGCCGGTGAATTCAGCCAGGTACAGGGACTGCAGGCAGACCGGGGCGGGATAGCGGAATTCGATCCAGGCATATCCGCCCGCGTCGGGAGCGAGCGGGGCGTCCTTTCCCAAGCGCCCGTCCTGCAGGAGATTCCGGTCAAAGCCGGGGTCGCTGATGGCCAGTTCGGGCGCAGGCAAATCATCCCGGTCGTCCGGGAGCGGGACAGCCAGTACGAACAAGTCCTGGTAGAAGGCATAACGTCCGGGATCGTTCGGATAGAGGGGAATGTCCTGATAGGGGCCGCAGCAGCGGATGGGCTCGGGGAGCATCCTCCGGATGCGGCCGCCTCCCCGGACGGTCGTGTCCCGCCATACGACTTTCTTTTGTGCGTCGTCTTCGCTGACCCAGGGCCCGCCGGTGATGCTCCAGCCGGGCGAACTGGCGATGCTGACTTCCATCTGCAAGGAGTCGGCCAGGTCCAGCGCGTAGCGGAAGGCTTCCTTCCATTCCGGTGTCATATAGACCAGGCGGGAGTCCACGACCTGGGGGGTGGCCATGTTCGCATCGAAATTATGGAAACCGACCACTCCTGCACGGTCCATCCATTCCAGGTCCTTGCGTATGCCCTCGGTGCTGATGTTGCCGTTCATCCAGTGCCACCAGACACGGGGACGGAAGGCTCGTTCCGGTTGCAGGAAGCTCTCATAGATCGGATCAGCAGCGGCGGGACAGGCGGCCTCGGGCCCGGTCTGTCCGGGACCGCAGGCTGCGGCGTAAAGGAGCAGCCCGAGAACGACGAAGGTTCGGACGAACTGGCCGGGAGCATTCATGGACAGCGGTCTAGACAAAGATCGATTCCGGGACCTCACCGGTCCAGCAGAGGGGCTGGGTGGCGCCGAAGAGGCGTACGACGGTCGAGGCGGTGTTGACGGTGTTGTGGGCCTCGGTGATGGTGAAGCCCTTCTTAATGCCGGGGCCCTTGATCACCCAGGGAACGATCATCTCCTCGGGGCTGACGCCGCCGTGGCCCTTGTTGATGCCGCCGTGGTCGGTGATGAACAGGATGTGCGTGTCTTCGTAGAGGTCTTCCGCCTTGAGGAACTCCAGCATGCGGCCCACCTGCACGTCGCCTTCCTCGATGGACTGGATGTATTCGGGCGACATCCAGGCATGCTTGTGGCCGATATGGTCGGTGTGGACGTTGTAGAGGAAGATGAACTGCGGATCGTCGCGGTGCTCCTTGATGAAGACCATCGCCCGGTCATAGAGATCCGCATAGTCGGGATCCTCCGCAAAGAGGGTGTCGTCGAAGACCTTCGGGTTGTAGGGACGGATGAGGGGCTTCCAGTTCCAATAGAACGCGGTCTTGATGTCCGGCACCTGGTCCTTCAGGACCTGGAAGGAGGAAGGGAAATAGCCCTCGGCGTCCTTTTCGACGGCAGCCAGGTTGTATTTGTCGACCTCCCAGCGGTTGTCCGCCACGCCGTGGACCTCCGGACCGGCCCCGCACAGGTGGCTGGTGTAGTTGGGCAGGGTGATGGAAGGCATCACGTCGCGGGTGGCGTATGAGGCCGATCCTTCCGCGATCAGGGAATCGATGTTGGGGGTGCGGGCCTGCGCCAGGCCGTCCACGCGGATGCCGTCGAAGGTCATGATCAGCACCCTTTTCGCCCGGAAACGCTTCTTGGGCTTGAGGGCTTTTGCCGCCGCAGGGACGGGGTCCAACATCGTCGCGCCCAACGCCAGGCCGGCCGCGATGCTTGTCTTGCAGAAATCTCTTCTCGAAATGGCCATGATAGGGATTATTATAAGTGTTTGTCAGCGAAATCCAGGTAGTGGAGCCAGTCCTCCCGCGTCAGTCCGTGCCCGCCTTCGCGGACGTGGTACTCCGTCAGGCCGCGGTCCAGCCCCAGGAAATCATAGATCTTCTGCGCCTCCTGGAAGGCGAGCCGCTCCCCGACGGGATCGGTCCAGGAATCATCCTCCGCGCTCGCCACATACAGCGGCCGGGGCGCAATCAGGGCGAGGAATTCGTGCTGGTCGAAAGGCAGCGCGTCCTCATTGTCCACGTACTGGAAGAAGTTGCCGCAGAACCAGTGCGGGAAGTTGCCGGTGATGAAGCGGATCGTCTCGCCGTAACGGCGCCGAGACAGGGCCGCGCCGCCGCAGCCGCTTTCGTTGGAGACGGCCATCGCGAAACGCCCGTCGCGGGCCGCGGCCAGCAGGGCGGTCTTCCCGAGGCGGCTGTGGCCGATGGCCGCGACCCGCGACGCATCGACCGAAGGGTCAAGCTCCAGATAATCCAGCACCCGGCTCATGCCCCAGGCCCAGGCGGAGAGCGTGCCCCACTGGTCCGGCTCCGGGAATTGCTGTCCTTTTTTGTAAATCAAGTGCGTCGCGCCGTTGCGGAAGCCGTCATCGAAGTCCGGGTCGATGTCGCTGGTGTGGAAAGTCACGAGCGCATAGCCCCTTCCAATGATGTCTTCCAGGGGCCAGCGGGAGGCCTGCGAGCCCCGCGGCTGCTCCTGGTAGATCCCGTAGCTTTGAGCGTAGTTCGGCTCGGGATACAGGATGGCCGGGTCCGGGGCGACGGTCGCGTTGCCGTCGAAATTCATGCCCAGGAAAGCCGGCGCCGGTCCATCGGCGCCCGCCGGAATGTACATCAGGACGGTCACGTATTTGTGCTTGTCATAGAAGATGCGCACCTGCCGGCGCAGGGCCTTCCCGTCCAGGGCGGAGCCCTCTTCCGCAATCTCCCAGCGCATATTATCGATGGGTCCCGGGGCCTTGCCGTACATCTGCGTCTCGAAGAGTTCCAGCAGTTCGGGGCGGCGCTCGTCGTACCATTGCGCCGGCGTGGTGACCTTTCGGCCATCCTGCATCGTCAGGGCGTCGGGCAGCGTGTAGGCCGGGATCTGCGCAGGGTCGGTGTTGATATAATCGGGCTTCCAGTTGCCGTTCGAGGTGTCGAAGGGGTTGTCGAAATCCACCCGCGTCACCTCCGTCGGGTGCAGGCAGGCGGCGTGGGCGCATTGCTGGGCGATCTCCACCCGTCTTTCCCCGAGGTGCGGCGGCCGGTAGGCGTTGCCCACCACGGAAGTCTTGTACAGCGTCTCATAGAAGGTGCAGGCCTGCAGGTAGCGTCCGAACCACCAGTGCATGTGGTAGCCGTCTCGGGTCACGTTCTCCCGGTTGAAGGTATGGCGCGAATTCTGGACCGCTGTCCCGCCGGGAATGATCTCCAGGCGGTGCCGTTTCGCGGCTTCGGCGCAGGTGCGGACGATGGCTTCATACATCCGCTCCTGGTTATGGTCGAACTTTGGGAAATTCTCGTTGGTGGCGTCCTGCGCATAGGCCCAGGTTTGGAAGAACATTCGCCGGCAGCGCCGGGGCACCCGCGTTTTGGTATAACGGAGCAGGTTCCCCAGCCAGGGCTCGAAGGTCTCCGGCTGGCCCGCCATCGCGCTTTGCTGCTGGAAGACCAGCACGTCCCAGGGCTCGTCCGTGAGCGCCTCCGAGATGCGGGCGTTCGCCCGGACGCGCCGGATCCCGTCCGCCCCTACCTTGCGGTAGGAATAGGCCGCCGAATCCCGCTCTGCGTTGTGCCAGTGCTTCTCCAGGGAGCAACCGCCGATGTACATGTTGCCGATGATGAGGATGTGGCCGTCCGCGGCCGCGATCTCGTGCAGGTTCTGCTCGACGGCATCGACGGCGAAACTGTTGGCGATGCAGAGCATGCGCAGGGTATCCGGCCGCGCCGGGGCGGCGGACAGCGCCACGCCCAGCAGCAGGGCGCCCAGGATCGTCAGTAGGCTTTTTCTCATAGGGAACGGATTGGTCTTTACAAATGTACTAAATTCGCCGATAAATCGCTATCTTTACGACACGCGTTTCCATTCCGCGCCCCTTTCTCTATGAAGCACAGACTCCTTTCCCTTCTGGCGACGGCGGCCCTGCTGCTGTCCGGCGCCCTTTCGCTGGCCCAGACCCGCATCACCCCCAAGGACCTGACCCTCGACGAGAAGATCCACCTGCTGTCCGTCGATATGGGCATCACGCGCCTCGGCGTGCCCGTTTCCTATTATTCCGAAGGCATGCACGGCATCGCGTACGGCGGCCCGGCACCCTGGGGCAACATCCATACGGTCCTGCCGACGACCTCCTTCCCGCAGGCGTACGGCCTGGCCCAGACCTGGGATCCGGCGCTGATGGAGCGGGTGGCGGCGCAGATCTCGCTGGAGCAGCGTTACTATTTCCAGAACCCGGAGTTCGACCGCGGGGGCCTGATCATCTGGGGCCCGAACGTGGACCTGGGCCGAGACCCGCGCTGGGGGCGGACCGACGAATGCTACGGCGAGGACCCCTGGCTGGTCGCCGAAATGGGAAAGGCCTACGTGCGCGGCGCCCAGGGCCCGGATCCGGACCATTGGAGCAGCGCGCCCGTGCTCAAGCATCTCATGGCCAACAGCTATGAGAACGGGCGCCATTACTATTCCTCCGACCTGGATGAGCGCCAGATGCGCGAATACTACGCCTACACGTTCTACAAATGCATCACGGAGGCCGGCTGCCGCGGTTTCATGACCTCCTACAACCCGATGAACGGGGTGCCGATGACCATCCACCCGCTGATCCGGGAGATGGCGCTCGCCGAATGGGGCCAGGACGGCATCGTCATCACGGACCAGGACGGCGCGCGGCGCCTGGTGGACGACTATCACCTCTATCCCGACTTGGCGGAGGCGGTCGCGGTTTCCATCAAGGCCGGCATCACCCAGTTCCTTTCCGATGAATTGGAAGACTCCCAGGGCGCGATCCGGGAGGCGCTGCGCCGCGGATTGCTGACGGAAGCCGACCTCGACGAGGCGATCCAGCGCAATCTCAACGTGGAGGAGAAACTGGGCCTGCTGGGCGGCGAGGATCCGTACGGACAGATCGGCCGTGACGGCGCGCCGGTGCCTTGTACGACGCCCGAGGCGGCGGCGCTCTGCCGCGAGGTGACGGCCAAGTCGGTCGTGCTGCTGAAGAACGACGGCATCCTTCCGCTGAAGCCTTCTGCGTTGAAGAAAGTCGCCCTGATCGGCCCCTATGCCGACCAGGTCCTGCAAGACTGGTACGGCGGCGAGATGCACCACAAGGTCACGATTTACGAGGGTCTGAAAGAAGCCTTGGGAGAAGGTGTCGAAGTGCTGCTGGAGACCAAGGATTTCGGCGGTGAGGGGCTGAAGAAGGCGGCCGAGGCGGATGTGGCGATCGTCGTCGCCGGCAACATCGCGGCGCCCTGCCTGGACGTGCAGCGCGGCGGCGCGGAGATCGGCTGGGGCAAGTCGATGATCGTCCAGGACGGCATGGAAGAGGTGGACCGCCAGTCCCTGGCGTTGCCGCACGAGGACATCCTGCGCCTGGTCTACCAGGCCAATCCGAATACGATCCTGCTGATGGTCACGACCTTCCCCTATACGATCCGCTGGTCCAAGGACCACCTTCCGGCCATCGTGGCGATGACCCACGGCAGCGAGGAAATGGGCCACGGCATCGCCGACGTGCTTCTCGGCAAGGTCAATCCCGCCGGCCGCCTGACCCAGACCTGGCCGGAAAGCATCTACGACCTGCCGCCCATCATGGACTTTGACTTGACCCACGGCCGGACCTATATGTACAGCAAGGTGCAGCCGCTGTTCTGCTTCGGGCACGGCTTATCCTATACTTCCTTCAAGTATGGCAAGATGAAGGTGTCGGACGGCGCGGACGGCGTGTTCCTGGTATCCGTCGACGTGACCAACACCGGCGCCGTGGACGGCGAAGAGGTCGTGCAGGTCTATGTCCAGTACCCCGGCTCGAAGGTCGTGCGGCCGCAGAAGCAGCTGCGCGGTTTCCGGCGCGTCTCCATTCCCGCCGGGCAGACCCTGCGCGTCGAGATCCCCATTGCGGCGAAGGACTTGGCTTACTGGTCTCCGGAGCAGCACGACTGGGTGGTTGAGAAGGGCCGCGTCCGCTTCCTGGCCGGCGCCTCCAGCGCCGACATCCGCTGCCGTAAGGTCCGCCGTATCCGCTAGAAGTATTTATTCTCTTCCTTGTAGAGTGCGAGGAAGATGAAGATCAGCACGGTAAAAGACCAGAGGGAAGAGCCGCCGTAACTCAATAAAGGCAGGGGGATGCCGATGACGGGCATCAGGCCGATGGTCATGCCGATGTTGATGAAGAGGTGCATGAAGACGATGCTGGCGACGCAGTAGCCGTAGATGCGCGAGAAACCCTCGCGACATCGCTCGGCGTCCATGATGATGCGTGCGATCAGGAATACGTACAGCAGGATCACCACCAGGCAGCCGACAAAGCCCCATTCCTCGCCCACGGTGCAGAAGATGAAGTCCGTGCTCTGCTCCGGCACGAAACCGTAGGTCGTCTGCGTGCCCTGGAGGAATCCCTTGCCGAACAATCCGCCCGAACCGATGGCGATCATCGACTGGTTGACGTTGTAGCCCACGCCCGCCGGGTCCTCCTTCATGCCCAGCAGCACCTCGATGCGCTTGCGCTGGTGGTCCTGCAGGACGTCGTTGAAGATGAATTCCGTCGAATAGATCATCACCAGACCGCCGAGGAAGGCGATGATGGCCGCCCAGCGGGAGAACTTCCGTTCCCGGTAAGCCTTCAGCATCAGCGGGGGCATCGCCAGCAGCGCGCCGCCGACCAACAGGTAGATGGGTTTGACCTTGGCGAAAAGGCCGGAAGGCTCGTCGCCGGCCGCCCATTGCCAGATCTTGGGCAGGAAAGCCATCAGCAGGAGCAGGGGCGCCTCGCGGATCAGCCAGCGCCGCAGCAGCTTGTTCTCCGTACAATAACAGAAGGAGATGGCGCCAATCAGCAGCAGCGCCGCCGCATAGGGCGAGAGGGTCAGGGTCAGGATGAACAGGAGGATGACCAGTCCGATACAGGCGATGAACCAGCCGGAGAAACCTTCCCGGTACAGGACGAAGATGAAACCGACATAGACCAGCGCCGAGCCGGTCTCGCTCTCCGCCACGATGGTCAGCATCGGGACCGCGATGATGGCCGCGACCAGCAGCAAGTGCTTGAAATTGGACAGTTTGAAGCCCTGGCGGCTCATCACGGCCGCCAGCAGCAGTGAGGTAGTTATCTTGGATACCTCCGCCGGCTGGAAACTGATGGGTCCGAACTGGAACCAGGACCGCGAACCCTTGACCTCGCTCCCCAGGAAGATGACGGCCACCAGCAGGAACAGGATGAGGACATAGGTCGGCACCGAAATGACTTCCCACAGGCGCGGATTGAACAGGAACAGGATCAGCATTCCCAGCCCCAGGCCGGTCAGGATCCAGACGAACTGCTTGCCGCTACGGGTCGCGAAGTCCAGGATGCCGGCCGTCTCGCTGGCGTGCGAGGAGGCGTAGATGTTGAGCCATCCGATCAGGACCAGCAGCAGGTAGCAGATCACCAGCTTCCAGTCCACGGTTTGCCTGAGGCTTCTTTTGGAGGAATTAACCATGGCCGCCTAATCTTTCTTGACCCGCGACATCAGGTCGCCCTGGAGGACCCGGTCCTCGACATATTTGCGTTCATCCCGGATGCCTCCGGTCAGGTATTTCTCCACGAGCAGGGACGCGATCGGGCAGGCCCAGGTCGCGCCGAAGCCCGCATTCTCGATGTAGGCCGCCACGGCGATCTTCGGATCGTCCTTGGGCGCGAAGCAGATGAACACGGAATTGTCCGCGCCGCGGGGATTCTGGGCGGTGCCGGTCTTGCCGCATACGTCCTTGCCCGGAATGGCCGCCGCGAAGGCGGTGCCGCCGGCCGAGCCGCCCCCGTTCACCGCCATGTACATGCCCTGGACCGCCAGCTTGAAATAGCTGGAATCCACTTTGGGGTAGACCCGCTCCTTGTATTTGGGGTCGATCTCGATGCCGGGGGAGTCCTTGATGATGTGGGGGATGTAGTAGAAGCCCCGGTTGGCCACCGTCGCGCAGAGGTTGGCGATCTGCAGGGGCGTCACGCCGATCTCGCCCTGGCCGATGGACAGGGAAATGATGGTCGTGAACTTCCAGCCCTTCTTGCCGTAGATCTTGTTGTAATAGTTGGACGTCGGGATGTTGCCGCCCAGCTCGGAAGGGAAGTCGCTGCCCAGCTTGTGCCCGAATCCGAAACTGCTGACATAGTCCCGCCAGACGTCGAATGCGTCCTGGATGGACTCGTACTTCTTGTTGTCCAGGATGTTGCGGAACACGTAGCAGAAATAGCCGTTGCAGGAGGTCGCGATGGCGTCCAGCAGCGCCAGGGGCGAGGCGTGCCCGTGGCAGCCCAGCCGGCGCCCGTTTCCGTAGGGGAAGCCGTGGCTGCAGGGATAGCGGTCGGAGGGCTTCAGCACCCCTTCCTGGAGACCGATCAGGCCGTTGACCAGCTTGAACACGGATCCCGGGGGATAGGAGGCCTGCACGGTGCGGTTGAACATCGGCTTGTAAGGGTTCTTCGCAATCTCGGCATAGTGCTGGCTGATGTCCGCCAACACGTCCACGTCGATACCCGGGCTGGAGACCATCGCCAGGATCTCGCCCGTGGCGGGCTCGATCGCGACGACGGAGCCGACCTTGTTGCGCATCAGCTCCTGGCCGTACTGCTGGAGCTCCGCGTCGATGGTCGTGACGATGTCCTTGCCGGGAACGGCCTCCTTGTCCATCTCGCCGTCCATGTAGGCGTTCTGGATCTGGTTGTGGGAGTCGCGCAGGTAGATATGGTAGCCCTTTTCGCCCTTCAGGTCGTCTTCGCGGGCCGCCTCGATGCCCGTCTTGCCGGCATAGTCGCCGCTGCGGTATTCGCCCGGATGCTTCTTGATGAAGTCGGCGTCCACCTCCGAGACATAGCCCAGCAGGTTGCCGCCGGCGTTGAAGGGATAGTCGCGGATGGAGCGCATCTGGCCCCGGAAGCCGGGGAACTTGTATTGCAGCTCGGCAAACTTCATATAAGTCTCCGGCGGGATCTTTTTCAGCATCACGACGGTCTGGTAGCCGATGCGGCTGCGGTTCTTGCGGTATTCCGCCATCTTCTCCCGGATCAGGTCCGGACTGACGTTCAGGGATGTCGCCAGCTGCACGGTGTCGAAGGCCTGCACCTCGCGCGGGGTGACCAGGATGTCGTAGGATACGGTGTTGCCGACGATGATCTTGCCGTTGCGGTCGTAGATGATGCCCCGGGTGGGGTAGATCGTCTCATAGACCATCGAATTGTTGGACGCGTCCCGCTTGTACTTGTCGTTCAGGATCTGGATGACGAACAACTTGACGATCAGGATGGCTGCGGCGACGCCGAGACCGATGAGTAGCCGGGTCGTGCGGGTGTTCATAGGTCGTAGTCGTTGGAATCCAGGGTCCGGGACAGGAGGATGGCGAGCAGCCAGCCCGCGATCAGGGAAACGCCGAAACGGAGCGCGTTGAAGGAGAAGGGGCGGGTCGCCGCGCCGTCGGCCCAGATGTAGAACAGCAGGAAGAGGGTCTGGGACATCACGATCGCAACGGACATCTTGCCGAAGCCGTGCTTGCGCAGCGAGATGTCTTCCTTGCGGGCGAAGAATTCACTGCCGAAGATCAAATGGATGATGCCCTTGCGGGCGAGGGCGACGGGCACGAGCGCGAGGGCGTTGAGGCCGATCACTCCTTCGGACAGCCAGTCCACCGCCAGGCCGGAGACGAAGGCGAGGATCATCGCGACGACGGTCCCGATGCGGATCGGGAGCATCAGGATCATCACCGGAAGGACGGAAAGCGTGACGTAAGGGGACAGGTTGAGGTAGTTGCAGATCAGGATCTGCAGCACCAGCAGCAGGAAATACGTCAGGAAATAGTGGTTGCGTCTCATTTCTCTTCCGGGCTTTCGAGGTTCTCAAGATTGATGATCTCGTCCCGGCCGATGTTCTCGGCGACGGTCACGAAACGCAGGGCGGTGAAGTTCTCGAAGAGATGCACTTCGATCTCGTTGACGGCGCCGTTGACGACCCGCGAGCCGCCCGTGGTGCCGATGGGGATGTCCGGCGGGAAGATGGCCGAGTAGCCGCTGGTCCACACCGTGTCCCCGGGATTGTACTTGAACTGCAGGGGGATCTCCTTGAGCACGGCCTTATCCACCGAAGTGCCGTCCCAGGACAGGGGCCCCACCGCGCCCTCCCTTCCGATGCGGGAGCTCACGCTGATGTCGCTGTTCATGAAGGACAGACCGTAGGAATAATGCTTGTCCACGGCGTCGATGATGCCCACGACGCCGCGGTTGGTGATGATGCCGGACTGGGGACGCACCCCGTCTTCCGAACCCTTGTTGATGATGAAGTAGTTGTGCTGCTTGTTGCGGCTGATCTTCACGATCGTGGCGGGGGAGAAGACGAAGTCGCCGTAGGCCTGGATTTCCGCGGTCAGCGAGTCGCTGTAGGCCTGGTCCTCGCGGTCCCGGTACTCCTTGAGCTGCTGGTTCAGGACGGCGTTCTCCTGGGCCAGGCGCTCGTTCTCCTTGTTGAGGGAGACATAGTGCCGGAGGTTGTCGCTGCCGCCCCAGACCTTCGCCATGAAGCTGTGCGACATGCGCGAAACCCAGAGGTTCTGGAGCTCGCTGTTGTGCCGGAGCATACTCAGCGCAGCAATCTCCAGGAGGATGAAGATTGCTGCGTTGAAAATGAGGGGTCCTATTTTCCGGTCCCGGGGCATTATCTCATCAGGAACGAATAATGGTCGGTGTTCTTGAGAGCGATGCAGGTACCCCGCGCGACGGCGCGCAGCGGGTCTTCGGCCACGTGGAAGGGGATGTTGACCTTCTCGGTGAAACGCTGGGCGATGCCCCGCAGGAGGGAGCCGCCGCCGGACAGGAAGATGCCGTTCTCGACGATGTCGGAGTAGAGCTCGGGAGGCGTCTGCTCCAGCACGTGGAGGATCGAGGACTCGATCTTGGCGATGGACTTGTCCAGGCAGTGGGCGATCTCCTGGTAGGTGATCGTCGCGTCCACGGGGTGGGCGGTCATCAGGTTCGGGCCGCGCACGACGAAGGGCTCGGGCTCCTCGTCCAGGTTCTGGATGACGGCGCCGACGGCGATCTTGACCTTCTCGGCGGTGATTTCGCCGACCCGGATGTTGTGTTGCTGCTTGAGATAATACTGGATGTCGGTCGTGAAGACGTCGCCCGCGGTACGGATGCTGTCCTGGATGACGATGCCGCCGAGGGAGATCACGGCGATCTCCGTGGTGCCGCCGCCGATGTCGACGACCATGTTGCCCTTCGGCGCTTCGACCTCAAGGCCGATACCGAGGGCGGCCGCCATCGGCTCGTAGATGAGGTAGACCTCTCTCGCGCCCGCGTGCTCGGAAGAGTCACGCACGGCACGGATCTCCACTTCCGTGGATCCGGAAGGGATGCCGACGACCACCTTGAGGTTGGGGGTGAAGAGGTACTTGTGCTTCTTGTTGACGCTCTTGATGAAGCCGCGTATCATCATCTCGGCCGCGTTGAAGTCGGCGATGACGCCGTCCCGCAGGGGGCGGATGGTCTTGATGCCCGGATTGACACGTTCGTGCATCAGCTTGGCCTTCTGGCCGAGGGCGATGCATTTGCCGGTATTATTGTCGATCGCCACGATGCTCGGCTCGTCCAGGGCGATCACATCGTGCTGGAAGATGACGGTATTGGCGGTTCCGAGGTCGATGGCGAGTTCTTGGTTTAGGAATGAAAATGCCATTTTTCGCTGTTAATGTTACGTCTGGTTTGCAGATTGTAAAAATACGAATAAAAACTTAATTTTGCAGTAAATAATTTGCGCTGTGGATAAAAAATTTTACGCGGTCATCATGGCGGCCGGAAGCGGTACCCGGATGGGGAGCGAACGGCCGAAACAGTTCCTTCCGCTCGGCGGGATTCCGATCCTCCAGCGGACCATCGAGCGCTTCGCCCGGGCCTGTCCGGACGCCCGCATCGTGACCGTGCTGCCCAAGGATTCCATCCCTTGGTGGAAGGACCATTGCGCCGCGCATTTCTCCCGCCGCAGCCAGATCCTGGTCGAGGGCGGCATCACCCGTTTCCACTCCGTGCGCAACGCCCTGGCGAGGATTCCTGACGGGGCGGTGGTCGCCATCCAGGACGGCGTGCGCCCGCTGGTTTCCGAGGACCTGATCCGCCGCATGGCGGCGCAAATGGACCGGGTGCGCGCCCTGATTCCCGTCGTCCCGATGGTGGACACGCTGAAGCTGCTGGAGCGGGACGCCGCCGGCGAATTGCATACGGTCGAGGGAGCGGGGATCGACCGCACGCTCGTCTTCGGGGCCCAGACGCCCCAGATGTTCCGTTCCGAGGACCTGAAGGAGGCGTACGCCCAGGCCTACGATACCGCCTTCACCGACGACGCGTCGGTCGCCCTCAGAAAAGGAATACCCCTCTCCTACATCGAAGGAGAGAGGTACAATCTCAAGATCACGACGCCGGATGACCTCGCGCTCGCGGAAGCCATCCTGGCCCTGAAAGGCGAAGTTTAGACCGTTTCGCCCGCGGCGATGCTCCGGTTGGAATAATCCTTGACCCAGATCTGGCGCTCGAACGCCTCGTCCAGGGCGATCATCGTGTCGGTCGCCTGGATGTAGGGGATGTTCTGGATCGTGTTGAGCAGCACTTCCATCAGGTGGTCGTTGTCGAAGCAGTACAGCTTCACGAGCAGGGCTGCCTTGCCGGTCACGAAATGGCACTCGACGATCTCCGGGATCTTCTTGAGCGAGGCCACGACTTCCGGATACTTGCTGTTCTCGGACAGGGTCACGCTGATGAACGCGCAGACGTTCAGGCCGAGGGTCGAAGGCTTGACCAGGAGCCGGGAACCGGTGATGACGCCGCTGGCTTCCATCTTCTTCACGCGCTGGTGGATGGCCGCGCCGGAGACGCCGCACTCGCGCGCAATCTCCAGATAGGGCATGCGGGCGTTGTTTACCAGGAACGACAGGATCTTCTGGTCCGTCTTGTCGATGTGATAGGAACTCATATCAGGGTTTTATTTCTTGGGATAGCGTCTCTTGGACCGCGCCGTGGGATCGGAGCTGCTGACGATGGCCAGGCAATCCGCTTCGGTCAAGGCGGCGGCGTCCTTCCCCTTCGGGATCTTGTAGTTCTGTCCGTCCCGTTTGAGGTAAGGGCCGTAGCGGCCGTTCATGATGGAAATGCCGCTGCCCGGGAACTCCCGGAGGACGGCGTTGACGGGGGTCTTGGCCTGCTCCGCCGCGATCAGGGTCACGCACTCGGCTTCGCTGATGGTCATCGGATCCTTGCCGCGGGGCAGGGAGATGTTCTTGTCGCCGTACTTGAGGTAGGGGCCGAACTTGCCCTTGTAGATGACGATGTCCACGCCGTCGAGGCTGCCGGCCTTGCGGGGCAGCTCGAAGAGCTTCAGGGCCTCTTCCAGGGTGATGTTCTCGATCAGCTGGCCCCGGTCCAGGCTGGCGAACTGGCGCTTTTCGGCAGGTCCCTTCTGGACGTAGGCGCCGAACTGGCCGAACTTGGCGACCAGCTCCTCGCCGTCGGGAGCCGTGCCCAGCACCCGCTGGATGCGGTTGTACTGGCGCTCCTTGAGGGCTTCGTCGACGGTCTGGTGGAAGGGCTTGTAGAAGTCGCGGATGACCTGGTTCCACTGGAGTTCCCCGCCGGCGATGCGGTCGAAGTCCTCTTCGACGTTGGCGGTGAAGTCGTAGTTCATGATGGCCGGGAAATTCTTGACCAGGTAGTCGGACACGATCAGGCCGATTTCCTGCGGGAGCAGCTTGTTCTTTTCGGCGCCGACCGTCTCGGTGCGGGCTTCCCGCGTGATGACGTCGCCCTTCAGGACGAGGTTGGTCACGGGGTATTTGACGCCTTCCTTGTCGCCCTTGACGACGTAGCCGCGGCTTGAAGTCAGGGTGGCGATGGTGGGGTTGTAGGTCGACGGGCGTCCGATCTCCAGCTCCTCGAGCTTCTTGATCAGGGTGCCTTCGGAATAGCGGGCGGGCGCGGCGGTGAACTTGCATTCCGCGTTGACGGTTTTGGCTTCCAGGATGTCTCCGACGTGCATTTCGGGCAGGATCACGCCCTCCCCGTTCTCTTCCTCGGGATCCATATAGACCTTGAGGAAACCGTCGAACAGGATCTGGGTCGCCTGGATGCCGTACAGTTCGCTCCGGCGGTCGGAACGCACCTTGATGGCCGTGCCCAGGGTCTTGGCTTCCGCCATCTGGGAGGCGACGGTCCGCTTCCAGATCAGGTTGTAGAGCTTCTGCTCCTGCGCGGTCCCGTTGATGGTGGTGTTCTCGATGAAGGTCGGACGTATGGCCTCATGGGCCTCCTGCGCGCCCCGGGTGCGGGTCTTGTACTGCCGGGGATGGGCGTATGCCTCGCCGAAATTCTCCAAGATGAACTTCTTGGCGGCGCCGAGCGCCAGGGACGACAAGGTCACGGAGTCGGTACGCATGTAGGTAATCAGACCCCGCTCGTACAGGGCCTGCGCCACGCGCATCGTCGTGCTGACGGGGAAGTGCAGGACGCGGGCCGCTTCCTGCTGGAGGGTGGAGGTGGTGAACGGCGCGCCGGGATAACGGGCGCTCTCCTTCGCCTCGATGTTGGCGATGGAATAGACGGCGCCGATACTGTCCTGGAGGAACTTCTCGGCCTCTTCCAGGGTGTTGAAGCGGCTGTCCAGGGTCGCCTTGACCTTGACCGTGGCGGGTGCTCCCTGCGGGTGGAAGAGGGCTTCCACGCGGTAGTAGGGCTTGCTCTTGAAGTCCATGATCTCCTTTTCCCGGTCCACGATCAGGCGAAGGGCGACGGACTGCACGCGGCCGGCGGAAAGCTGGGGCCGTATCTTGCGCCACAGGACGGGGGAGAGCTCGAATCCGACCAGGCGGTCGAGCACGCGGCGGGCCTGCTGGGCGTTGACCAGGTTCATGTCGATCTGGCGCGGATGCTCGATGGCGTCGAGCACGGCGGTCTTGGTGATCTCGTGGAACGCGATGCGCCGGGTCTTGGCCGGATCCAGCTTCAGGGTCTCGGCCAGGTGCCAGGAAATGGCTTCTCCTTCCCGGTCCTCATCGGACGCGAGCCAGACCGTCTGCGCGCTCTCGGAGAGCTTTTTGAGCTCGGCCACCACCTTCTTCTTGTTGGACGGCACGACGTACTCCGGCGTGAAGCCGTGGTCGATGTCGACGCTCAGGTTGTTTTCCTGCAGGTCGCGTATGTGGCCGATGCTGGCCTTGACGGTGTATTGCTTCTTGTCCAGGAAGTTCCCGATGGTCTTGGCCTTTTCGGGAGACTCGACGATGATTAAATTCCCCTCCATATCTTCACGTTTTTAAATTCATTTTGCAAAGAAAATCACAATCGGTCGAATTTTCAAAATTTAATCGTTAAATTTGTATTTCATAGCAACGATGTGCTGACTGTATGAAAGAAGAAACGAAAAAGAAAATAACCAAGTGGTTCTGGATCCTGGTCACGGTGCCCTTCGCGGCCCTGCTGCTGATGCTGCTCGTCGTGTGGCTCTTCGCGAAGATCCCTTCCTTCGAAGAGCTGGAGAACCCTGACTCCAAGCTGGCGACCCAGGTCATCGCCGAGGACGGGGAGACCCTGACCACCTTCCATATCGAGAACCGTACCTTCGTCACCTACGAGGACCTCTCCGAGCACCTCGTCCACGCGGCGATCGCCACGGAGGACGCCCGCTTCTACCGCCACTCCGGCATCGACTTCAAGGGCCTCGCCCGCGTGCTCTTCAAGACCCTCCTGATGCGCAAGTCCAACCAGGGCGGCGGCTCGACCATCACCCAGCAGCTCGCCAAGACCCTGTATCCCCGCAAGGAGCTCGACAGCAAGATCCCCGGCTGGAACAAGGTGCAGATGGTCTGGATCAAGCTGAAGGAATGGATCACGGCCGTCAAGCTCGAGCGCGAGTACACCAAGGAAGAGATCATTTACATGTATCTCAACTCCATCTTCTTCGGCAGCAACGCCTACGGCATCAAGGCCGCCGCGGAGACCTTCTTCGACAAGGCACCCGCCGACCTGACCGTGGAGGAGAGCGCCACGCTGGTGGGCATGGTCAACAAGCCGACCCGCTACAACCCGGTGCTCAATCCCGACAAGTCCCTGGCCCGCAGGAACTTCGTCATTTCCCAGATGGAGAAGGCGGGCTTCCTGACCAAGGCCCAGCGCGACTCGATCCAGCAGATTCCGATCGAGCTGTCCTACCAGATGCAGGACCACAATTCCGGCTATGGTCCCTATTTCCGCGACATGCTGCGGCGCGTGATGAACGCCAAGAAGCCGCGCCGCTCCGATTACCAGTTCCGGGAGGACTTCTCCGCCGACTCCCTGCTCTGGGCGACGGACGACCTGTACGGCTGGCTCAACAAGAACACCAAAGCCGATGGCACGCCCTACAACCTCGACAAGGACGGCCTCAAGATTTATACGACCATCAACTACCGGATGCAGCGCTACGCCGAGGAAGCGGTCGCCGAGCATCTCGGCACCGAGTTGCAGAAGGCGTTCGACAACGAACTCAAGTACAAGCGCAACGCCCCCTTCTCCAACGATGTGGACAAGGATACGGCCGACTTGCTGATGGCCCAGGCGCGCAAGTGGAGCGACCGCTACCGCCTGTCCAAGAAGGCCGGCATGTCCGAGTCCGAGATCATGAAGAGTTTCGACGTGCCCGTGCCGATGAAAGTCTTCAAGTGGAACGGGAAGAAGCCCTCCGGCAAGGAGCGGGGCTTTGTCGAAATCGACACCGTGATGACGCCCAACGACTCCATCCGCTACTACAAGGGCATCCTGCGGGCGGCCTTCATGGCCATCGAGCCCAGTTCCGGCCACGTCAAGGCATACGTCGGCGGCCCGAACTACCGTTTCTTCAAGTATGACAACTGCCGGCAGGGCAAGCGCCAGATCGGTTCGACGGTCAAGCCCTTCCTCTATACCCTGGCGATGCAGGGCGGCATGGCTCCCTGCACGCAGGTGATCAACATGTACCAGTCCTTCATCAACGTGGACGGATCCGTCTGGACGCCCCGGAGTACGGACAAGTCCGACTGGATCGGAAAGACGGTGACCCTGCAGTGGGGCCTGTCCCAGAGTTCCAACAACATCTCGGCCTACCTGATGAAGCAGTTCGGTCCGGACGCCCTGGTGCAGATGATGCGCCAGATGGGCATCTACAGTTTCCTGGATCCGGTCAACTCCCTCTGCGTGGGCGCGGCGGATATTTCCGTCTATGAGATGGTTGCGGCCTACAACACCTTCCCCTCGAAGGGCGTCTATGTCACGCCGATGTTCGTGACCCGCATCGAGGACAACCAGGGCAACCTGCTCAGCGAATTCACCAACAAGAAACGGGAAGCGATCAGCGATCAGACGGCCTATCTGATGGCCACCATGATGCAGGGCGTCGTCAACGGGGGTACCGCCTCCCGCCTGCGCGGCCGCTATGGCCTGACCGGCGAGATCGCCGGCAAGACCGGTACGACCAACGACAACTCCGACGGCTGGTTCATCGGTTACACCCCGACCATCACGGCCGGCGCCTGGGTCGGCTGTGAGGACCGTCAGGTCCACTTCACCTCGACCGCCCTCGGACAGGGCTCCAACGCCGCGCTGCCGATCTGGGCCATCTGGATGAAGAAGGTGCTCAAGGACGGCAAGCTCGGCGTCAGCGAAAGCGACCGCTTCATCGCCCCGGCCGAGATGACGATCAGCGGCGACTGCTCCAGCATAGGCGACTCGGCCGGCGGCTCCAACAGCGAAACGGAATATTATTTTGAATAAAGATACTATGGGTAAGTACAAGGCGATAGCGGTCATCTACGGCAGCGACTCCTCCGAGTGGGAGGTTTCCTGCCGCAGCGGCGAATACGTCGCGTCGCGCATGGACGAGACGGCCTACGACATCTACGAGATTTTCGCCCGCTTCGGCAAGTGGGACCTGGTCGCGATGCGCAAGCGCAACTCGATGCGGGTGACTTTCTCCGAGGGCGCTCAGCCCGAGGTGGACAAGAGCGATTTCTCCGTCAAGATCTACGGTGAAAAGGTGAAGTTCGACTATGCCTACATCGTCCAGCACGGCTTCCCGGGCGAGACAGGTCACTTACAGGGCTATCTCGAGATGCTCGGCGTCCCGTTCAGCAGCTGCTCCGCCTTCGTCTCTTCGGTGGTCTTCGACAAGTACGCCTGCAAGAGCTACATCCGCGGCGCCGACCCCGTCAAGTGCGCCCCCGAGCTCTTCATCCGCAAGGGGGATGACGTGGAAGCGGTCGCCCGCAAGGCCGCCGAGGCCCTGACCTTCCCCGTATTCGTCAAGCCCACCAATGGCGGATCGAGCTTCGGCATCACCCGCGTGACGGAGCCGGAAGCCCTTCCGGAGGCGATCCAGTTCGCTTTCTCCGAGGGAGCGACCGTCATCGTCGAGCAGGGCGTCAAGGGACGCGAGCTGACCTGCGCCGCCTACGCCGATGACGGCGGGGTGAAGTCCCTCCCGGTCATCGAGATCATCACCGAGAATCCCTATTTCGATTACGACGCCAAGTACAACGGCAACAGCCGCGAGGTCTGTCCGGCGGAGATTCCCGCGGACCTGGAGACCCTGGTGCGCCGCACGACCGAGCGCCTGTACGCCCGCCTGGGCTGCAGCGGCGTCGTCCGCATCGACTACATCGCCGCGGAGGACGGACTCTATTTCCTGGAGGTCAACACCATCCCGGGGATGACCAGCGCGTCGCTCGTGCCCAAGATGGTCCGCACCGCCGGGATCAACATGACCGATTTCCTGACCGGCATCATCGAGCATTCCTGAGGCCCGGATGCTTCTCAAAGAGTTTATAGCTGAGGGCGTTGCCTCCCTGCGGGACCTGTATCCCGAAGCGGAGGCGCGTTCCATCATCCTGATGCTCTGCGAGGCGCTGCTGGGCGTCCAGCGTTACACGCACCTGATCGAGCCGCAGACGGAGGTGCCGGCCGCGAAGGAGCGGGCGCTCTCCGAGGCATTGGAGCGGCTGAAGGCCGCCGAGCCGGTGCAGTACGTCACGGGCGTGGCGTCTTTCTGCGGCCATGAATTCCGCGTGACGAAGGATGTGCTGATCCCGCGCCCCGAGACCGAATGCCTGGTGCAGGAGGCCTGCGCCGCCGCCGAGGCCCTGGAGCGGATGCGGACGGCCGCCGGACGTTCCGGCGAAGCGCTCCGTATCCTGGACCTCTGCACCGGTTCCGGCTGCATCGCCTGGTCCCTGGCGCTGGCCTTGCCGGGTGCCCGCGTGACGGGGGTGGATATCTCCGAAAAGGCCCTGGAGGTGGCCCGGGGGCAGGATTTCGGCCGGGCGTTGCGCCGTGCCGGAGCCCGGGCGCCGGAGTTTATCCAGAGGGATATCCTGGACCCGGAGATCCCGCTGCCCGGAGGCGACTTCGACCTGGTACTTTCCAATCCGCCCTATATCCTGGAGTCCCAGAAGGCTGCGATGCGGCGCAACGTGCTGGACTATGAGCCGGCCCTGGCTCTCTTCGTTCCGGACGGGGATCCCCTGCTCTTTTACCGGGCCGTCGCCCGCTGGTCCCGGCATTGCCTGGCTCCCTGGGGCCGGGGTTTTGCGGAGATCAATGAGGACCTGGGACCGCAGACGCAGGCGCTTTTCGTCGGGGAAGGCTTCTCCCGGGCGGTCGTCCGGAAGGATTTTTTCGGAAAAAACAGGCTGATTTCTTACTAGTTACCCCTCTCTGAGGGCCCTGTGGGGCCGTTTTTGTCGATTATCCGTGTTAAATTTTTTCACACGGATAGTTTTTCGTCACTTTGCAGAAAGACTAAGTGACTGAACTATGAAGACTTCATCCTTCCTGTTTGCCGCAGGCGCGCTGCTTTGCCTGGCCGCCTGCGAGCGCCCGGCTCCGGCACCGGAACTCCCGGCCGGGGCGATTCCGCCGCTGACCCTGCAAGGGGTGGCGGAGCTCTTCTCTTCCCTTCCGCTCTCCGTTGACCACGTCCGGGAGGTGCGGGACGCCGTTAGCGCTTCGTCGGCGGGTGGGTACGACGAAGAATATATGATGTGCGACCTTTTCGAGACGCCGGGCGCAGGCGTGGGTTCCAACGGGACCCGCGCTTCTTCCTACGCCCATCCCCTGCGCGAGTTGATCCGCGACTGCCTGATCGAGCGGGTGCGGACGCGCTCGGGCGGGGATGCGGCCGTGGAGGCCTTCGTGGAGGCCCTTTCGGCTTCCGGGATGCAGATTTACTGGCCTTATTCCGCGGAATGGGACGGTGCAGCCCTGCCCGTCATCACCTTCGATCCGGAGTCGGAGGCCCTTGCGAATGTGGGTTATGAGCCCGTGGTCGCGGCGGACGGGACGGTAACGGTGCGGGAGATCCTGGTGGATGAATCGCTGGCCCGGGATCGGCCCGTATGGGTGGTGAACGCCAACGACGACAGCGGCTACCTGTCCTTGGAGCAGCTGCGCCGGCAGGACCCGGAATGGGGCCAGGGCGGGCGCGTGATCGTCGGGGGTTCTTCCACGCGGGCGGGCGGCAAGGACGATTTCCGCACGCTGATCCTGAAGGATTTCACGATGAAGCAGCACTACGACAGTTGGTTCCGCGGGGCTTCGGAGTTTTGGGTCAAATGCGGTTCCCTCCAGGGGTTCACGGCTTCGACGGAGGCGGAGTTGCGGCTCTATTCCCCGACCGTGACGGATTTCATGATTTCCGTCAAGCGGGACCAGCTGGGAGTGACGCTTCCTTTCGACGCCGTGATCATTTCCGATTGGACGGAGCAGCTGGAGAGTTTCGCTTTCATGATCACGGAGGATGATGGTGGGACGCGGACGTCCTGGAAGGTGGACGCAAGCGTCAAGGTGCAGTCCAAGGCCTATGGAGTGACCATCGAGATCCCTTACAACGAGCGGGACGACATCGTCTGGCGCGGCTCCCTCTCGAGCCGCTACTTCGAGCGCTACGCCGGCGAGCCCATCCATTTCGCTGGCGTAGACGTCACCTTCGAGCTCCGGTGATTTGCGGGCATCAGGCGAGGGTGCGGATGATGTCGTCGGAGACGAAGAAGTGGTCTTCGGGGATGCGGAGGCGCTTATTGGATTCGCCGTCGCTTGTTCCGTCGCAGGGGATTAGGGCGCCTTCGTCCAGCAGGGCTTGGAGGGCTGCCGGGGCGCAGTGGGCGTGCAGCCAGTCTTCCGGCAGGCCTTCGTCGGTGCGGAGGCCCAGCATCAGGGTTTCGACTTCGGCGTCCCGGCCCGTCAGGGTTTCGTTGCTGCGGGTCCAGCCGGAGAGAGTCCCGCTGTTCCAGCTGCGGGTCTTCAAGCCGTCGAATGAATGCGCCCCCGGGCCCAGGCCCACGTAGGGGATCCGCCGCCAGTAGGCGCGGTTGTGTATGGCCTCGCAGCCCGGAAGAGCGAAATTGGAGATCTCGTAATGGCGGTAGCCGGCGGCGGCGAGACGGCTGCAGAGGATGTCGTACTGGTGCCGGCAGAGGCCTTCCCCGGCCTCGGCGTATTCGCCTTTGCGCACCATTTCAGCAAGGGCGCTGCCGGGCTCGATGCTGAGTTGGTAGGCTGAGATGTGCTCCGGATGCAGCGCGAGGACCCGGTCCAGCGTGTCCGTCCATTGGGCGTCCGAGAGCTGCGACAAGCCGAAGATGAGGTCGAGGCTGAGGTTGCGCACGCCCGCTTCCCGCAGGATGCGGACGGCCTCTGCCGCCCGGGCGCTGTCGTGCCTCCGGCGCATCCAGCGCAGGATCCCGTCGTCCATCGACTGCACGCCCATGCTGATGCGGTTCACGCCCAGCTCCAGCAGGGCGCGGACGTATGCGCCGCCCCGGGATACGATGTCTTCCGGATTGACTTCGACGGTGAATTCCTCGTAGGGACCGGCATCCAGCCGGCGCACGATGCGCTCCAGTTGCGCGACGTCCAGCACGGAAGGGGTCCCGCCGCCGACGTAGAGGGTCCGCAGGCCCTGCGCCGCCTCGATCTCGGCGCGCCGCGCGTCAATCTCCCGGCACACGCAGTCCGCAAAAAGTATCTGCGCCCGGGCGGACTCGTTCGCAGGACAGACCTCCGAATAGAAGTCGCAGTAGGCGCAGAAACTTTTGCAGAAGGGGACGTGCAGGTAAATCATCCGCCGGCCCGAAAGCTTATCTGAGCAGCACCTCGGCGCTGCCGAGGAAGCTGTCTTTCGTATAGCACTCGACGGTGTAGATGCCCTTCTCGTAGGTGGGAATGTCGTTGAGGTAGATGCTCATCTCGACTTCCTTGCCCTCGTAGTCGACCTCACGCGAGGCGGAGGCGTTCATCGTGGAACCCTGATAGTTGAAGGAGACCTGGTTGCCGTTGGTCAGCAGGATGCCCTCCGGATCCTTCACGCGGATGTAGACGCGCACGGGGCCCTTGGGCGCCAGGTCGTTCTCCACCAGGCTGAGGGTCGTCAGCATACGCACCACCCGGCTGCTGCGGTCGGTGACCTTGTCCGCCGCGTTGTACGGATCGAGGCGGATGCCGCGGGCCTTGAGAACCGAACCGGCGGCCACCTGGGCGCCCAGGTTCTCCACCTGCTGGGTCAGCTCCTTGTTGGCCTTGCGGGACTCGGCGGCTTCCTTGCGGGCCGCCGCGGCGTCGGCCGTCAGCTTGTGGTTGAGGGTGTTGAGGGAGTCGATCTGGGTGATGTAGTTGCGCATGATGCTGCGCAGCGTGCCGAGCTCCTGCTCGTATTTGCGCATCTGGGCCCGGTTGGTGGCTTCGGTCTTCTTGATGCGCTCGACCAGCTGGGCGACTTCCTCGCGGGAAGAATCGAGCTGGCTGTTGATGCTGTCGTAGTCGGAGGAGAGGTTGGCGTAATCGCCCTGGAGGGCGACGATCTGCTCCGTCAGGTCCTCTTTCTCCACCTCGAGCTCCTTGACGAGGTTGCTCTTCTGGATCCAGATGTAGGCCAGGGCGGCGCCCAGCAGGGCAGCCACGGCGATCAGGGCGTACATTACCTTGCGCAGGTCGGTATTCCGTTCTTTCCTTTCTCTTTCTTCGCGGTCGAGCCGCTCTAGCGGATCTTCTTTCATAAAATCGATCTTTGGTTTATCGGGGCGAAAATAACAAAATTCGTCCACATTACGAAAATTATTATCTTTACGGCTATGAAGTACATAGTCCGCGTTCTCAAGTATTTTGTGTTCATCACCGTGGTGATGGCGCTCATCCTGCTCGTCCTGGCCCTGCTGGGCTATGTGGAGAAGGATGTCGATTCGATGTTCCGCAACGGCTGGAAGTCCATCTGGCAGATTGCGCTGATGTTCCTGGCCGTGGCGGCGCTCTATCCGCGCTTCGGTTTCTGCAAACGCGGTGCCATTATCCCCGGCGCCTACGAAGACATCCGCCCGGGGCTCGTCCGCTATATGGCCGGACGGGGGTATGAGATCGAAAAAGAAGAAGGGGAGAATCTGAGCTTCCGGCTCAAATCCCCCCTCCAGCGTTTTCTGAAATTGCTTTTCGAGGACCGCATCACCTTCACGCGCGACCGTGCCGGCTTCTATGTCGAAGGCCGCACGAAGGATGTCGTGCGCATCGTCTCAGGTCTCGAGGCCCTCTTCAACGGGACTAGAACTGATAATTGATTCCGATCCCGATCCAAGGATCCGCGCTGAGGTCGGAGACGAAGCACTTGGCGAACTCGGCCGAGATGATGAAGTTCTGATTCATCGCAAGCTTGAGGCCTGCGCCGCCGCTGTAGATCAGGTTTCCGGCCTTGGATGCGTCGTAGATCAGGGTGGGCTGGTTCAGCGTAGCCATCCTGGGATCGTTGATCTTTCCGTCGATCGCCGCTTTCGCCAGCTCGGCCGCCCTGTACTGCTTGGTGATGACACCGGCGTCGAAGAACGGATTCACTGCCAGGTAGAAGTACTGGTTGAGGAGCTTGAAGCTCACGAGCTTGACGCGGAGCTCCGTGTTGACCCAGGCGAGTCCTTCCGCGAGGACGCGGTTTTCCCGCAGGCCCCGGATGGTGTTGGAGGAGCCGAAGCCCTCGGAGATCATGTTGCGCTGGACCAGGAGCGGCACGTTCTGGATCATGTAGAACGGGGTTTCACCGGCGATGGTCTGCTGCCAGGCCAGGCGATAGGCGAAGACGGGCTGTCCGGCCTTGATGAAATGGATGGGCAGGCTGAGGTAGTTGCGGAAATAGGCGCAGGCCTTCAGATAGCGCTGGCCCAGGACATTACCGTTCAGGTAGGCTTCAGCCCAGACGCCGCGGTTGGGCGCCGCTTCCATGTCGCGGGTGTCGTACACCAGGCCGGCGTTGAGCTCCAGGGCCATGCCGCCTTTGGCTTCCTCTTCCTTGATGATTCCTTTCTGCTGATAGGTCTTGAAGAGAGTGAAGTCCGTGTTGTAGTACGCCTTGTCGCCGGTGGTCTTGTCCGCCACGCCGTTGTCCCGCATGTCGCCCAGCTGCCAGTTCCAATAGTTGATGCCGGCCGCCCAGTTGAGATGGGGGACGATCTGTCCCTGCACGTTGGCCAGGCCTCGGAGCATCTTGCGGCTCATGCCGTAGTAGTTGACGTTCTTGCCCCCGTAGGTCATGTCCCGGTTGAACCAGATGTCATAATTCTGGACGGAAGCCGGGCCGTTGAAGCCCCAGAAGCTGTACAGCGGGTCATCCACGTACGTGAGGGACGCGTTGATGCGCATGTTGGGGATCAGGTACTTGGAGTCGTAGGCCAGGTACAGGCGCATCCGGTGGCTGTGGGTGAAGTAGGAGGCTTCCCAGCTGATCTTGTGGAGGGGATCCGGATAGGTGGAACCGTCTCCGTAATAGTATACATCCCCGAAAGCGCCGGCCTGGAAGCCGTTGTCCACGGAATAAGTGGCGGTAGGCAGGACGCCGAGGCTCCAGCCGGTCTTCATCTCTTTTTCTTCCTGAGCCAGGGCGCTCACGCACACGAGGGTGCTGAGGATCGACAAAACAATCTTTTTCATAAGGAATAAGTCTTGATCAGTGTTTTAATTAAATGTGGCGCCAAAGATAAGCATTTTTCCGCTTATTTGAGGAAAATCTCGATCACCGGGACTTCCACGTCCGGCTTCAGGACCGGCGTGAAGAGGAAGTCCTTGTCGAACTTGATCTCCGACCCGTCGTGGAGGAACTGGGCATACGCGATCCTGTCGGCGAATCCGATCCTGAGTTGGGAGAGGGGATAGTCGATCAGGTGGACGTAAAGCCGGTTTTTCTCCGGATTATAGGTCAGCAGGGTCCTTTCCGGCACGGGGATGTCTTCCGGGGCCGCCGTGCAGCCGTAGATGGAACGGCCGTTGACGCGCATCCATTCGCCCATTCCTTTCAGGCGGTCCTGCGCCCGGGCGTCGAATTCCCCGCGGGCCGTGGGGCCGACGTTAAGCAGGAGATTGCCTTCCTTGCTCACCGTCTCGATCAGGAGTTCCAGTAGCTGCGGGACGCTCTTCCAGGTGGCCTCGTCGCGGTGGTAGCCCCAGGATCCGGAGAAGGTCTGGCAGGTCTCCCAGGTGGCCTTTTCACCGTCCCAGGTGGGGCAGGAAGCCACTTTCGTCTGTTCGGGGGTCAGGATGTCCCAGCCGCCCTTGACGTCCTTCAGGTCCAGGCGGTCATCGACGATGATGCCGGGCTGGAGCGTGCGCGCAAGCTTGAGCAGGCCCTCTGAATCCCAGTCGTCGCGCCCCTTCCCGTTCTCCCCGGGGAAGGAGAAGTCGAACCAGATGATGTCGATCTTGCCGTACCGGGTCAGCAGTTCCGTGACCTGGTCCTTCATATACTGGCGATAGACGTTCATGTCCTTGCCCTCGTTGAGCTTGGCATAGTCCTCCGGCGTCCCCTTGTCGATGCGCTGGGGATGGCAGCGGTCGATGGTGTAGTCCGGGTGGTGCCAGTCCAGCAGGGAATAGTAGAAGCCGACCTTCAGGCCTTCGGCGCGGAACGCTTCCACGAATTCCCCGAGCAGGTCGCGCCCGCAGGGGGTGTTGGTGCACTTGTAGTCGGTGAATTGGGAGTCCCACATGCAGAAGCCTTCGTGGTGCTTGGAGGTGAGGACGACGTATTTCATGCCGGCCTCCCGTGCCATCCGGGCCCATTCCTTCGGGTTGAAGAGGTCGGGGTCGAAATGGTCGAAGTACTTCTGGTAGTCCTCGTTGGTCAGGCGCTCCTTGTTCTTGACCCATTCGTGCCGGGCCGGCATGGCATAGAGTCCCCAGTGGACGAACATGCCGAAGCGGGCGTCCGTCCACCACTTCATGCGCTCGAGCTTTTGTTCCCGGGTCTCGGTGGAGGGAAGGGTGAATGCCGGCGCGGGCGCCGGGGTCTCGGCTTTCTTGCGGTTTTTCTGGGCCTGGGCGGCCTGGGGGAGCAGCATGGTGCAGATCAGGCCGGCGATGAGGAGGGTTGCGATTCTTTTCATATGGTTTTAATTATTGTTTGACTTGGATGAGGAAGGACTCCCGGGCCCCGTCGGGGGAGATGGCAACGAGCATCGCTTCTCCGGGCTGGACGCCGGTGAGGGTGCGCGTGGCGGGGTCGAATGAGATGAAATGGTTGTTGTAGGCCCACTCTTCATGGCTCAGGGAAATGTCGTAGGCATCCAGGGCCTCCCAGCGTTCCACCGCTTTCAGGCGGGGACGGATCCGGGTTTCGGCCCCGGCTTGCAGGATGACGGGCTCCAGGTGGAAGGAGCGGCTATGCCCGGCGCCGACACGCCGCAGGCTCAGAACCTTATGGCCCTTTTCGAGCGTGGCGACTTCGAAACAGGGGCGGTCTGCGCCTTCACGCGTCGCGGGCTCCGTATCGAACATCTGCACCCGCGGGAAGGTGGGCGTATAGCAGTAGCTGGTGATTTCCCAGAGGCCGTCCTGTGCGAGCTGCGTGTCGCGGTGGATGTGGCCGGCCATGCAGGCCAGGATGGGGATGCCGTGGTTCTTTGCGGCTTCCCGTATCATCGGGAATGATTTCTCGTAGTGCTGGTCGTAGCCGGGCCACCAGATAGGGGCGTGGCTGAAAAGCAACAGAGACCAGCCGGGCTTCATCGTCCCGATGGCGCAGTCGCAGACCCACTCCCGCTGGATCTTGCCCACGCCGTAGCGCGTACTCATGGCCTTGTTTTCGTCGGTGACCTTGTCGTGGGTGTCCAGGACGAGGAAGCGCACGCGCGCCTTGCTGTCGTCGAAGAAATAATAGCAGGCCCCGGAGTCCGCTGCGTTGGTGACGGCGGCTTCCGGGCGGAATGCCTTCAGGCGTTCGGCCGTCTCAATCTGGTTCAGCGTGGTGCCCTCGCCTTCTTCGCCGGGCCGCACGCGGCGGCTGAAGTCGTGGTTGCCCCGTACGTTATAGACCGAGGCGAAGCGGCTGATCTGCTCCTCGATTTGGCTCTGCATCGCCCAGGCGCTGTCCGGATCGGCATAGCGGGCGACGGCGTCTCCGCCCCAGATCACGCGGGGAACCCCTTCTGCGCGGCAGATGGGCTCGAAGAGGGCCGGCTGCTCCGGATCCGAATCCGGGAAATGGGTATCCGTGAAATAGATGAAACGGGTGCTGTCGTCGCGGCAGGCGGTGCAGAACAGGGCCAGGACGGCTGCAAGGAGCAGCAGGGTCGCTTTGCGCCTGGCGGGGGAGGATTTCATATCAGTATCGGTTTCCAATGACAAAGGTAAAGATACAAAAATTTGCATTTAAGAAAAATATACTTACCTTTGCAGTCCCAAACGAGGGTATAGCTCAGTTGGTTTAGAGCGCTTGCTTGACAGGCAAGAGGTCTTCAGTTCAAATCTGAATATCCTCACAACATGGATGAAGCACTTACGTCGGACGTAGGTGCTTTTCTTTTTGTGAACAAATGGTTACCTTTGTAACCTTACAAATAGTTACGTAGAATCCCTTGAACCGTTACTTACTCGCCCTTGTGGTGGCCGGACTGCTCGCCGTTCCTGTCCATGCGCAGGAAAGCGGATTCCGTGCCTTCATCGACCGGATCGCCGGCCCGTCCCCCGAACTGGATCCGGCGGCCATCTATCAACCCAAGCCCCGTTTCCACCTCGCGCTGACGGGAGACGTCCGGCAGGCCGCCATGTCCCAGGAGAAGTCGTACCAGGTCGGCATCGGTGTGTTGGACGATAACTACAATCTGATCTATGAGGAGATCCCCGCCCGGACCCATGCCGTCCTGCAGGGGGACGTGGACAAGGCCCTGGGTATCCAGTTGGGTTATGGCAGCATGAACCTGGGTTTCAGCCAACAGATCAAAGGGACGGGGCAGGACGATTTCTTCTCTTTCGACTATCTCACGGCCGGCAGTGCCATCCAGGTGCAATACTTCAACCTGGCCCATCCGGTTTCTTTCCATAGTGTCGTCGGGGAAGAGGGGCATTGGGCCTATGAAGACCAGGAGGGGACCACCGAGAATCCCGGACATCTGCGCTCGTTCATCGTCGATGCCTTCTATGCGTTCAACCGCCGGACTTTCGCTTATTCTGCCGCTTACAAGGGGAATCTGTTCCAGCGCCACAGCGCCGGAAGCTGGATGTTCGGCACCAAACTGATCCTGGGAGAATTCAGCATCGACCCTTCGGAGGACATCGCCCTCTGGACGGGCCAGCAGGCCCGCCAGACCTCCACACAGGTTTCTTTCGGCGGCGGCTATTCCTTCAATCTCGTGGCGCTGCACCGGCAGCCGACGGGAGAACGCGACAAGGGCCTGCGCAACCTGACGTTCAATGCGACATTCTTGCCCATGGTGACCCTGTTCAACCAGTTCACCTCCACGGCTTACAATCAGGAGGAAGACGGCACGTACTCCGTGTACCACAAGAGCGTGATGAACGGAAATCTCCTCGTCAATTACGTCGCCCGCGTCGGCATGGGCTGGTCACGCGACCTTTTCACGGCCAACCTTTCCGCCAGCTACGACAGTTTCTCCTACAAGGGACGTTCGGAATTGCCCCACCAGGGCGTCATCGCCCAAAGGGTGGCGACGTCCGGCCAATACTACCGCTGGATCGTCGCCCTGCGGCTGGGCCTGCGTTTCTAGAAATCGAATCCGATCGACAGGGCGACGGAGAATCCGGTCTTGTCGCACCACTGAACCCCGAGTTTCATCGGGCCGATAACCGACTTTTGTCCGATCTCAGCACCGAAGGCGTATGCGGTGGGGCGGGTCCGGAACAGGTCCGCCAGCACGTCCTTATCCTGTAATACGCCGCCGCGCAGCGTGAGGAAGTTCTTGTGGTTGAGGCGGAAGCGGACGTCCATCTGGGCGGTGGCGGCGTAGTTGCCGCACACAAAGAACCCCTGGCTGAATCCAAAGAACGGAATCTGGTTGTCGATGTAACGGCTGGCCAGGGTGCCGCCGGCCGCCAGCGTGTGGATGAAATTCATGTGCCCGGGTTCCTCCGTCTGCCAACCGGCGTATACGGAGGGCTGCAGGACGACGACGGAGCCGAGGGGGATCGCAGCGGAAGCCTGCACCATCCCGACACTGTAGGGGGGAACGACTCCTTCATAATGATTGCCGGCCTCCATCCCCTCATCTTCCAGATAAATGGAAAAGCCGTCGAACACATAGCGCGTGTCCAGCTTGAGCCGGAAACCGCGGGTCGGGAAGTAACTCTCGTTGAACGTGTCGTAGCGGAGAGAGGCGAACGTGGAGAACCAGCGGCTGCGGAAATCCCAGCCCTGCCATTGCATCTGGTTGTCCAGGTAATTCTCGTAGGGCTCCATCTCGTAGGCGGCGCCGAAACGGACATTTCCATAGACCAGCCGGGCATCTTCGGCATACAGTTCCACGCGGGAGTTCACTCCGTTGTACCGCGCCTTCGAGTATACATGCTCCTGAAGAGCGTCGTCCATCCGATAGGTGAAATTCCGATAAGAGTTTTTCAAGGTGGCTCCGATGACGGGCAGTGGCGCGAGCGGCTTGTAGGAGAGGTCCAGGTCCAGCTGGGTGACCTGGCCGACTTTGAATTCCGAGACAAAGCGGAGCCCGCTCAATCTCCGGGTGCCGATGCCCAGCTGGCCGCTCAGGTACAACGCTTCGTCTAGGTCCAGGTGGACGCCGAGGCCGGCTTCGTTGGTCTGTCCCTTCTGGCAGTCGAAAATGAGCGTGTATGGCTCCTTGTCGCCGCTGATCCGGTAGGTGACCGACTCAAAAGCCTTCGTGCCGTAAAGGGCGGACAGGACCCGCTCGATCTCTTCCCGGCCGTACCTTCCGTCACGGGGCAGCAGGGCGGGATTGATGATGTAGTCCGACTCTTTCTCCGTGACGCCTTCATAGCGGATTTTCTCCACCAGGACCTTGTGCTTGGTCAGGTCGATGGCCTGGCGGCGTTCGGTAGATGGGTCGCCCGGGACGGCGCCGACCCGTTTCGCGACCGCTTCGAAGGCCTCCTTGTTTTCCACCGCCCGGGCGTATCCCTGGGCGATGATGTCATCCACGCTGTTGGAATCGAAAGACAGCATCGTGTATCCCTTCAGCTCATGCTGGAGCAGGATATCAGTATTGCGCCGGTTGGTCTCACAGATGTCGGCGGACATCAGGGTGATATTCTGCATGAGGAGGTTGGCCAGGCCGCCGAGATCAGCCAGGTTGCGCGGAGTCGGCATTTCCGAGCCGATGACGATGTCCGCGCCCATCGCCCGCGCGATGTCCACCGGGAAATTGTTGCGGGTGCCGCCATCCACCAGCACCATGCCCTCCAACCGCACGGGACGGAAATAGCCGGGAATCGCCATCGTGGAGCGCATGGCATCCACCAGGCTGCCTGAAGTCCAGTTCTTTTCGTTCAGGCTGAGCATATCCGTGGCGACGCAGAAATAAGGGACCGGGAGCTCGTCGAAAGCCAGGGAATCCTGGTAGCCGACGGTGACGGAGCTCAGGGTGTTCCGGACATTGTATCCGAACAGGAAGCCGTCCGGCAAGCCCATGCCGACCTTGGCCATCATCTCCTGGCTCATGTCGCCGGTACGGGTGTCGCTCTGCTCGTAGTTCTTGTTGAAGCGGGTCTGTCGGGCAATCCGGTTCCGCATGTCATCCGAGTCATAATGGAAGGGGATCGTCAGGGCGAAACGCTCCTTGTTCTGGCGGACCTTGTAAGTCTGGAAACTGTCCGGAATCTTGTCGGACATCATCACGGTCCAGTCGATGGCGCGTACCAGCGAATCCAGATACGGCGCCCCGAAACCGAGCGAATAGAGGCCCGAGACCAGACCGCCCATGCTGGTTCCACCCACCAGGTCGACCGGAATGCCCATCTCTTCGATGTACCGCAGGACCCCCAGGTGGGCCATGCCGCGCGCGCCGCCGCCCCCGAGCACCACCGCGACGGTGGGACGGTGCTGGCGGATCGAGTCCATCTTGGCCCGTACGCGGATGATTGCGAGCGAGTCTTCGACCGGATTGACACTCGGAGCGATGAAATGGTTTTGCGCCGTAGCGAAGACGGCCGGCAGGAAGGCAAAAATCAGGACCAGGATGCGTTTGGGAAGAGTCATGGTATCTTGCGGGCAAAATTTCCAAAAAACAAAGATACTGTTTTTTCGGAAATACCCGGCCGCCCCTAGCGGCGGCATCACCCCTCGGAAGCGATGACGTATTCTGCGGCGGCGCACAAATCTTTGTAAAACTCCACCCCGAACAGATCCGTCAGCGGCTCTTTCAGGAACTGATAGACGCGGATCCCTTCCCGACGGCCCTTCTCGAAGGCGTCCTTGCAGATGCCCCAGCGGTGGAGGTTGAACGCCAGGCCGCCGCCCGTCAGCTTCGTGATGCGGATGGGATACAGACGGCAGGACTGGGGTTTGCGGAAGGCGCAGCCTCCGGCGAAAAAGCACTTCTCGATGGCGCAGAGGCAGTTGCCGTCGGCATCGTAATGCGTGTAGGCGCAATCCCGGTCCACGGAAGTCACCGGCGTCACGATATCCCCCTCGATGTCCAGTTCGAAGAATCCCTTCTCATCGACTGCCGCCCGTCCGACGGGCCGCATCAGCGGGGAATACGCCCCGTAATCCCGCTCCAGCAAAGGCAGTTCCGACTCCTCTAGCGGCGCCCCGCAATCCCCTTCGATGCAGCAGGCCCCCCGGCACTTCTCGTAATCACAGGCGAAGTATTCCAGCACGACCTCCTCCGACACGAGGATGTCGCCGATCTGCACGATGGTACCGAATGCGCCGCTCATCACTGGACGATATATTCGATCTTCCCGCTCTCCGAAAGGTCCGCCAGCACGGCATCGACCGCCGCCGCCGTCAGGCCGGGAATCAGGGAAGCATACTTCGAAGCCATGTCCTTGCCGTACGAATACCGGGCGATGATCGCCTCCTGGATGGCACTCGGCCGCCCGAACTCCCACGTCGCCTGCTTCAGCAGCAGGTCTTTGTAGATTTTGAGCTCACTCGCCGACACTTTCTCCTTCAGCGCTGCTTCCAGCGTCGCCCGCACGACCCCCGCCGCCACGGAAGGATCCACCGGCTCCACGCCCGAAGGCAACCCGTCCGTAGAAGCGGGCCGGCAAGACAGCAGCAGGTTCCACCGCTCCTTCGGATAAAACTCCAGCCCGCCGCTCAGCGAAGACCAGTAGCCGCAATCCGCCAGCCCCGCCTTGATCCGCTTCTGGAGGACCAGCTGGGCGATCTGGAAAGCGAAATAGCGCTCCGCCGTGACCGGCAGCGTGGATGTCAGGGCGTAATGGACGCTCGCGTCACCCGGATGCGCCGCCTCGTCTGTCAGCGTGACCCAGCCGGAACGCAGGGTGTACGGCGCCTGGGGCCGCTGCGACAGTCCCTTGCTGGTCTTGAAGCCGTCCAGGTACTTGCAAAGGACCTTCTGCGCCGCCAGCGGATCCAGGTCCCCGACCAGCGAAATGATCCCGTCGTCCGCCTTTCCGAACTGGCGCGCGAAATAACTCTCCGCCCGACGGGGCAGGTCGTCGCCCAGGTTGTCCGAATACTTATAAGGCGTGAACAGGAAATCCGGCCGGAAAGCCAGGTCCGTCGTTGCCCAAATGCCCGGCGTCGCCATCCGCTCCCGCTCCAGCCGCAGCCGTTCGCTTCTCAGGTAATAATCATACGCCGCCGCATTGAACTTCCGGTCCCGCGTCAGGGAAAGCACGGACTCCAGCAGCAGGGCCAGCTTGGAAGACGGCGCCGTGCCGGTCAGGACCATATCGGCGATGCCCACCTTCCGCTCCATCGTGATGCCGTTCGCTTCCAGCATGGCGTTGAAATCGAAACAACTCTTTCCCGCGACGTCATAGAAACCCAGGATATCCGAGACGAAGGCCCCCTCCCCCTTTTTCAGCCCCGGCACGGAAGAGAAACCGCCCCGGAAAAGGAAGGCATACTGGAACTGTCCGGCCGTCTCGGCCTTCTTGTACACGACCTGCATGCCGTTGGAGAAGCGCCAGATCACGCCGCCGCTCACCGGCTCGGCCGACTCCAGTTTCATCTTCGCCCGTCCGGAAGGACCCGCCAGCGAAAGCGTGTCGCTGAAATGCGGGCGATAGGCGATGCGCTGCTGCGGCCGCGCCCAGGCCGATAGGTAGCGTGCCTCGATCTCCTCCGGATCGAAAGGCTCCCCGGGCGCATCCAACGCCAGCGTCAGATTCTCCTGCTTGTCCAGCAGCGCCGACACGAACTGGTTGAAGAGTTCCGTGCCCGTGGCGATGGGCAGCTGCCGCCGCGACAGGAAATCCTTCGCGGCGCTTGCCGGCGCCAGGTCCGTGCCGTAGAGGTAGGCCGCAGCGCACTTGTCCAGATACTCGGCGTTGGTCGTAGTCGCGCTGAATGCGGTCTTGCCCAGCGTGGCGACATAGCGGTCGCGCGCGTCCTTCAGTTCCGCTTCGGAAATGCCCGCCAGCTTGAGGTTGGCCAGCACCTCCGACAGGGCCTCGATCGCCCGGGGCACGTCTTCCCGCGCCACGCAGACCTGGACCGACCAGGCTTCGTCTCCCGGCGAATCGGCGGCCGTCTTGCGCGACAGGACCAGGTCCCCCAGGGGAATGTCCGCCGCGCGGAACGCCTGCCGGATGCGCGCCTCGGCGATCCAGTCGAGCTCGGCGAACATCATCCCGGACACCAGGGTCTGCACCGTGTTCAGATGCCCCGCGTCCGTGCGCTGCAGCGCGAACGTGGCCGTGACCGAAGACGCCCGCTGGAAATGGTTGGACGTCGTGATGATCTCCGAATCCGGCATCGGATCCCAGATGTAGGGCGGGTCGGCCGGCGCCGGCTCGCGCTTCGAGACCATCAGGGAGAAGATGCTCATCTTGCCCCGGACCGCCGCGGCGTCGATGTCGCCGCTGATGATGATGGCCTGCTCCGTGGGGCACAGCTCACACAGGTCGAACAGCATCATCAGGGTCGTGTCGGAGGAAGCGACATCCGAAGTCGGGACATCCTCGAAACGGTACATCGTATAGTCCTCGCCGCGCCGGACATAGCCGAAATCCTTGTAGCCGACCCCCCTGGACGCCAGGAAACGATAGGGCTTCTGCCCGTCGAAATGGTTCAGCGAAAGCAGCTCCCCGCGGAACTTCGTCTCCTCCGGGGCCCCTTTCTGCACCAGGGCGTAATCGGCATAACCGTAGGCCGCCTTGTTGGTCACCAGATAATAGGTGATGCCGTTGGGAAATTGGCCTACGCTGATCTCCGGAGCCCTTCCCAGCTTCGTCAGACCCTGTCCCGCACAGGGCAGGAGAGAGACCAGCAGGAGCAACGTCAGGAGGCGTATTTTGGGGGATTTCATCATCTTGGCACTTTTCTTGTACAAAAGTACGACAATTTTACTATTTTTGCAGTCCACAATTGCAAACTAACAAATTTTATACTACGATGAAAAAGATCTTACTTACTCTCGCAGCTGTCGTGCTTTCCTTCGGAATGCTTTCCGCCCAGGATCTGTCCCAGGCCACGGAGACAGCGAAGATGGCGAACGAATCTCTCGTCGCCGGCAACAAGGCTCTTGCGCTGACCGGATTCCAGGAGGCGCTCGCCCAGGCTGCCGCCTGCGGTGAAGACGGCGCGGAGCTGGTTGCGACCTGCAAGGGCGTGATCCCCAACATCATGCTTTCGATCACCAAGGACCTCATCAAGGAAGCCAACTATGACGAGGCTCTCACCAAACTGAACGAAGTCGTCGCCAAGGCGAAGGAATATGCCGCGGACGAGGTCGTCGAAGAAGCTACGACCCTGATTCCCCAGACCCTGATGGCCAAGGGTGGCGAGCTGCTGAAGGAGAAGAACTTCACCGCCGCCGCCGAGGCTTACAAGAGCGCCCTCGAGCTTGACCCGGAGAACGGCAACCTCGCCCTCCGTCTCGGCCAGGCCCTGTCCGGTGCCGGTCAGGTCGATGAGGCCGTCGCCGCCTTCGAGACCGCTGCCAAGAACGGTCAGGAAGAGCTCGCCGGCAAGCAGATCTCCAATATCTATCTGAAGAAAGCCGCCGCGGCCCTGAAGGGTGGCAAGTTCGCGGACGCCGTCGCCGCTGCCGAGAAGTGCAACGAGTACGGTGAGAACGCCCAGGCTTACCTCGTGGCCGGCCAGGCTTCCCAGAAGCTCAACAAGAACGCCGACGCGATCAAGAACTTCGAGAAGTATCTTGCCGCCGCCCCGACCGCCAAGAACGCCAACGCCATCGCTTTCACCGTCGCCGCCCTCTACCAGAAGGCTGGCAACAAGGCAAAGGCCAAGGAGTTCTACCAGAAGGTCGTCGGTGACCCTCAGCTCGGCGCGCAGGCCAAGCAGCAGCTGGACGCCCTCAAGTAAGAGATGCGCTCGCTGGAGCTGCTGGCACCTGCCAGGAATATCGACATCGGCATCGCAGCCATCGACTGCGGTGCCGATGCCGTATATATCGCAGGGCCCGGCTTCGGCGCCCGCCAGGCGGCGGGCAACAGCCTGGAGGATATTGCGGCGCTTTGCGCGTACGCCCATCGTTTCGGCGCGCGTATCTTCCTGACGGTCAATACGATCGTCTATGATTCCGAACTGGAAGAAGTCCACTCCCTGATGTGCGCGGCGCAGGATGCGGGCGTGGACGCCTTCATCGTCCAGGACCTGGCTCTGACGCAGTGGGACGACATCACCGTTCCGCTGCACGCTTCCACGCAATGCGCCATCCGCACCCCGGAAAAGGCCCGCTGGCTGGAGTCCCTGGGCTTCGGGCGGCTGGTGCTGGAGCGGGAGCTGTCGCTCTCGCAGGTCCGGGAGATCGCCTCGGCCGTGGACTGCGAGATCGAGGCTTTCGTGCACGGGGCTTTGTGCGTGTGCTACAGCGGACAATGCTACTTATCCGAATATCTGGCGGACCGCAGTGCCAACCGGGGCGCCTGTGTGCAGGCCTGCCGTTCCCTGTACGACCTGGTCGACGGGGAAGGGCGCGTGCTGGCGCGGGACAAGGCCCTGCTTTCGCTGAAAGATTTCAACCTGCTGGACCGCCTGCCCGAGATGGCGGAAGCGGGGGTGACGTCCTTCAAGATCGAGGGGCGGCTCAAGAACATCTCGTACGTGCGCAACGTGGTCCGGGAGTATTCCCTGGCGCTGGACCGCCTGGTCGCGGCGCATCCGGACCTGTATTGCCGCGCTTCGTTCGGCACGGTAACCCGGGGCTTCACGCCGGCGCCGGACAAGACCTTCAACCGGGGCTATACTTCTCTATATTTCGACGGGCGCCGGGGCCGCTGGGCTTCGATGGATACGCCCAAGTCCGTCGGCGAGCATATCGGTACGGTCGCGTCGGTCCGGCAGCGGGATGCGCGCACGATGGAAATCGTCGTCCGGCCTGCCCGTAAGGGGCTGGTACTCAGCAACGGGGACGGCTTTTCCGTGTCGGGGCGCGGCGGTCTGGTCGGTTTCCGCGGCGATGTCTGCGAGGGACTGACGATACGCTGCAAGCCGGTCTCGGGGATACGCTCCGGGCTGGACATTTACCGGAATATCGACGCGGCTTTCGAGCGCTCTCTGGAGCGGGAAGTATGCAAGCGGGAGCTGCGGGTCGATCTGGACGTACGGATCTCCGGGCGCTTCAGCCTGGATTTCACGGCGGTCTGCGAAGACGGGCGTACGGTTTTCTCGCCTTTCAAAGCCGATTTGGATGTGGCGGAAAACCGGGAACGGGCCGAGGCCCTGATCCGGGAGCAGCTGGGCAAGCGCAGCGGGGACTTTTATTTCGTGGTCCGCTCGCTGGAGATCTCCACCGGCGGCGGCGCCCTGCCCCTGATGAGCGCCTCTACGCTGAACGGCATCCGCCGCCTCATCGCCTCCGACCTGGAGGAGGCTCAGCCTTGTACTATGCGTCCGCTTTATCACGGTGTACGGGTTCCTGCCGGGGAGCGTTCCGCCTTCCCGGAGGAGACTTCCTATAAGGCGAATATTGCCAACGCGGTGGCGCGGGAGGTACTTTCAGGTGGAGATCCGGCCTACGAGCTGGCCCACCCTGTCGGAGCCGAACTGATGCGCACCCGCTACTGTCTCAAATACGAACTGGGCCTCTGTCCCGTCCACCAGGACGCCAAACCCACCGGCCCCCTCTACCTGGTCAACAACGGCCGTCGCCTCGCCCTCGGCTTCGACTGCGCCCGCTGCGAAATGACCGTCCGGGCCGATTGATGAAGATTTGCGCAGCACGTCGCTGCGGTCATTTTTGCCGTTATTTGCCTTTTTCGCGATGCTGAAGCACTGCGAACCGCGCATTTTATGCCGTTTTCGCTTGTGCCGCGATGCTAGGACTGACTAAATCGCCTACATCGGCGCGGGTCCTCCGCATGAGTGGCGCAGGTCATACCTTTCTATGGCGCAGGTCCGAAAAGGGATGGGGGACCTGCGCCACTGTGTTGTTCCTATGAATGATTCGCGGCGCAGGTCTTGCCCTTTTTTGGGGACCTGCGCCAAAAACCATCAAAGCCAAATAATTCGTATATTTGACTCTGCTAGATACCAACAGTTATGGACAATCCCTACATCGAGAGAGTGGAAGCCCTGCGCGGGATGATGCGCCGGCGGGGCTGGGACGCGGTTATCCTGACGGGGTCGGACCCGCACGCGAGTGAGTATCTCGCGCCCCGATGGAAGCAGGTCGAGTGGCTGTCGGGATTCACCGGAGAAGCCGGGGACCTGGTCATCACCGCCGACCACGCCGGCCTCTGGACCGACACGCGCTACTTCATCCAGGCCGTCGCCCAACTGCGCGGGACCGGCATCGAGCTGCACAAGATGCGCGTACCGGAGCAAGTGCCCATTCCCGAATGGCTCGCCGAGCACTTCGCCCGCAAAGACGGGGTCGTCGTGGCCGTGGACGGGCTCTGCCAGAGCGTGGATGCGGTGCAGGCGCTCGAGTCTGCTTTCGCCGCCGCCGGGCGCTCCGATGACCCGGAGTCCGACTACTTCTACCGCATCGTCGATGTGCCGGACCTGCCCGACCTTCTCTGGGCCGGACGCCCCGCCATCCCGCATACGCCCGTCACCCTCATGCCGCCCGAAGTGGCCGGCGAGACCCGCAGGAAGCGGCTGGAATGGCTCCGGAGGGCGGTCGCGGAACAACTGTGCGACGCGGTCCTGGTCTGCGCGCTGGACGAAATCGCCTGGCTGCTCAACGTGCGCGGGTCGGACATCGACTACAACCCGATGGTGATTTCCTACCTGCTGGTGCGGGAAGACCGCATCGACTGGTTCGTGCGCAAAGACCCCTTCGGCGACAGCGACGACCCCGAGACACTGGACACGTTCGCCGCCCTCGAAGACGAGGGCATCCGCGTCCTTCCTTACGACGATGTGCAGCTAGCGCTCAACGACGGCCTGTCCGAGGGCGGCGGCATCAACCGCCTCTTCACGGACCCGTCCTCGCTCAACTGGAGCCTCTACAGCCTGCTCTCCGGAAGCGGCCGCTTGTGCCTGGGCGACTCGCCGGTGCAGCTGCGCAAGGCCGTCAAGAACCCGGTCGAGATCGAAGGGATGCGGCGCGCGCACCGGCAGGACGGCGTCGCGATGGAGCTGTTCCTCTATTGGCTGGAGCGTATGGTGCTGGGGGACAAGATCATCACGGAACGGACGGCCGCCACCCGCCTGGGCGCCCTGCGCGCCGCGTGCCCGGACTACCTGGGCGACAGTTTCGAGACGATTTCGGCCTACGGGCCGGGCGCCGCGCTGCCGCACTATGTCACACCGGTCAAGGATGCGCCGGAGCTCGAGGCCCGCGGCCTGTACCTGTGCGACTCGGGCGGGCAGTATACTTGCGGAACGACCGACATCACGCGCACCGTTCCCCTGGGCCCTTGCACGGCCCTGGAGCGGGAAGACTATACGCTGGTGCTGAAAGGGCACATCGACCTCGCGATGGCTACCTTCCCGGAAGGGACGGCGGGCTGCCAGATCGACGCACTTGCCCGCAATCCGCTCTGGCGGGTCAAGCGCAACTTCGGCCACGGCACCGGCCATGGCGTGGGCTTCCGCCTGGGCGTCCACGAAGGCCCGCAGGACATCCGCCAGAACTTCAACCGGCAGCCCCTGTTGCCGGGAATGATCACTTCCGACGAGCCCGGCATCTACCGCGAAGGCCTGCACGGCGTGCGGCACGAAAACCTGCTGCTCTGCGTGGAAGCGGGACGCAACGACTTCGGGCGCTGGCTCGCCTTCGAGCCGCTGACCCTCTGTCATTTCGAGACATCGGTGCTGGTCCGTGAGCTGCTTACGCAAGACGAAATCGAATGGCTGAACGCCTATCACGAGCGGGTCTACCGGACCCTGGGCCCTGAACTCCCGGCCGACGCCGCCCGCTGGCTGCGGGAAAAGACGGCGGCGATCTAGCTTTTGGGGCGTTCGGGGTGCAAAATTCCCGCCGAATCATTAAATTTGTTGATTGATATGAAAATTGGCGGAATCGACCTGGGACCGCAGCCCGTGCTGCTCGCGCCGATGGAGGATGTGACCGACGCATCCTTCCGCATCCTCTGCCGCGAGTACGGGGCCGACATGGTCTACACGGAGTTCGTCCCTTCGGACGGGCTCGTGCGCGACGCGGACAAGGCCATCGCCAAGATGCGCACGCTCGAGGCGGAAGCCCCGGTGGGCATCCAGATCTACGGCCACATTCCCGAGGCGATGGTCGAGGCCGCCAAGATGGCCGACCACGCCGACGAGATCGCCGGCGGGCACGGCTGCGACCTGATCGATATCAATTTCGGCTGCCCGGTGAGCAAGATCGCGGGCCGCGGCGCCGGATCGGGGATGATGAAGGATCCGGACAAGATGGTCGCCATCACGAAGGCGGTGGTCGAGGCCGTACGCAAGCCCGTGACGGTGAAGACCCGCCTGGGCTGGGACGAACACTCTAAGATCATCGTCGAGCTCGCGGAGCGCCTTCAGGACTGCGGCATCGCCGCCCTGACCGTCCACGGCCGCACCCGCAGCCAGATGTACAAGGGCGAGGCGGACTGGACCCTGATCGGCAAGATCAAGGAAAACCCGCGCATGCACATCCCCATCATCGGCAACGGCGACGTCAATTCGCCGGAAAAGGCGAAAGAGTGTTTCGACCGCTACGGGGTGGACGGGATCATGGTCGGGCGCGCGTCCTTCGGGCATCCCTGGATCTTCAATGAGATCAAGGAATACCTGAGCACCGGCGTACTGCCGCCCCCGATGCCCGTACGGGAAAGGGTCGCGCTGGCCAAGCGCCACTATGCCCTGGCCTTGGAGCTGAAAGGCGAACGCCGGGCGGTCTTCGAGATGCGCCGGCATCTGTCCTGCTATTTCAAGGGACTGTCGGATTTCCGGGAGACCCGCGCGCGCCTCGTGACGGAGACGGACCCCGCGCAGGTGGTTGCCATCCTGGACGGGATTGCGGAGCATTGGGGCGACGCCCCGCTGCCGGAGCAGACCGGCGTATATGGAATATAAAAAAGGAAGAATGATATGATCGACAAAGTGCTGTTGTTTCCTTACTATCTGACGCTTAAGGTCAGGAATGCACTGTATGACAAGCAGGTTCTGAAGAGCCAGGAGGCCGAGGTCCCCACGGTCTGCGTGGGCAATGTGACCGTCGGCGGGACGGGCAAGACCCCCCACACGGAAATGATCCTCCGCACCCTGCTCGCGGACGAAACGTGGGGCAAGAGGAACCTCGCCGTCCTGTCCCGGGGCTACAAGCGCAAGAGCAAGGGGTTCCAGCAGGTCACCACCCAGCGCAACGCGTCCTTCTTCGGCGATGAGCCGGTGCAGATCAAGAAGAAATTCCCGGGCGTGACGGTCGTCCTGGACAAGAACCGCATCCGCGGCTGCCGCAACCTCTGCCATCCGGAGGTCGTGCGCACGCAGCGGCAGAACCGGCGCTGCCTGGACAAGGAATTCCCGGCGGCGGACCTGATCATCCTGGACGACGCCTTCCAGTACCGCGCCCTGAAACCTACGCTCAGCATCGTGCTGGTGGACTTCAGCCGTCCGGTGAACAAAGACAAACTCCTGCCCCTGGGCGGCCTGCGTGACCTTCCGGAGCGGCTCGCCGACGCCGACGTGATCATCGTCACGAAATGCCCGAACTACATGGACGACTGGGAGCGGACGCTCTGGGCGCAGTCCTGCGGCGTGAAAGACTATGCCACCTCGACCTGCACCGGGACTTCGCGCAAGGGCCGCAGGCAGTGCGTCTTCTTCTCCTGCATCAACTACTGCCCGCCGGAGGCGATCTATGAAGAATGCGACCCGCGCTATGTCTATTCCCCGCGCATGGTGCTCTTTACCGGCATCGCGAAGGACACGCCTCTGAGGACATACCTTTCCGACAATTACAAGATCGTGGAGGCCTTCCGTTTCTCGGACCACCACGCCTTCTCCGAAGGGGACATCCGCCGGATCACGGCGGCCGCCGAGCGCTGGTCCACCGCCGCCCTCGGCACGACCGAGAAGGACGCCCAGCGCATCATCGCATCCAAGAAAATGCCGCCTGCTTTGCGCAAGCGGCTCTTCCAAATCCCGATCACGGTCGGCTTCCTGACAGAAGAGGAACGGGACTTCTTCCACCAGGTCCTCTTCGACGCAATTAAACGGTAAGACGGGTTACATATCTTCAATAGTAAGGCATTTCGGCTCAATCTTACTTTTGTGAGCAGTCTTTTCTTTTGCCTTAAAGTGCTCCAGCTTTTCCTGGAGGAGTTGCCTGTCGAACTTTTTGGGGTTACGTTTGATTTCAAAGACATCCAGGACTTTCCCGCTGAGCCGTTGTGCGACGATGTCCAACTCGCACTGCTGGTGGTGGCCCTTTTGATCGGTATATCCTTTAGGATCCCACCATCCGCCGATATCACGATAGTCCAAACTCTCCACCAGTTTACATCTGAAATAGCGTTCCAACACTTCGCCTGAATAGGTCTCATAATCCTCTTCCATGATCTTCCGGAGGACGGGATACTGACCAATCTCGATGAGGCGTTGGTTCTTTTCCACGTAGCGGAACCAGAATCGAAGGAAGACGTCGTTGATCTCGTATCGTACAGTCTGCGTCTTGGGTTTGGCCCAAATGGGCCGGATCTTCCGGACCAGTTCGTATGTTTCCTCCAACTTGAGCAATTGTCCGCCCAGGCTCTTGCCGCCCAGGTAGTCTTCTATGTCAGCCTGTGTGTTGTATCCCAAGGAAATGGCTTGAAGGATGGAGAAATAGGTGGCGTATTTCTTTCCAAATTCCTGGACCAGGAGTTTCTTCCCCTCCTCGATGAGAGGGGAGTCCGCCTTGCAGATCTGGGCAATCATCTTTTTGCGGCTGGTGGCCTTCAGGTCTACCAAGAGTTCTACGTATTTGGGAATGCCTCCCGTGTATGTATAGAGGGCCAGCAAATCATCGTTCGTATACCCGGGGGCGTTATCTTCCAGAATTGTCTTCAAGATGCCCGTGGGGAAGGCCTGCAATTTGACGGTCGCATCCTGACGGCCGTACAGGGGCTCTTTCCTGTGCTTGAATATCCTTTCCATCAGCGAGAACACCGATCCGCTGACGACCAGGTTTACGTGGCTTTCTTTCTGATACCGGTCCCACCAGTTTTGCATATCCCCATAGATGGCCCGGTTCACCTCCAGAAAATTCTGGAATTCATCGAATACCAGCGTATACTTTCTCCGCTTTCCCTCCTCCATAAAGAAGCGGAATACGTCGCGGAACACGTTCATCGGGGGAACGAATACGCCTGTTTTTGACTGGAATTCCTCACAGAATTCCTTGCAGAGGACCGCCTCGCTTTTCTTACCGACAAACAGGTAGACAAATGGTTCGTCCTTATAGGCCTCCTTGATAAGTGTTGTCTTGCCTATACGTCGCCGACCGGTTACCACCGTCAGGCGGGAATACCCTTCGTAGGATAGATCCCGCATTTGTCGCAGCGTTCCCAACTGCTCCTCCCTGTCATAAAACTTCATAATGCAGCAATTTTTACGGCCGTAAAAATTACGGCCGTTGCAAAGTTAGGTAAAGGAATCGGTTTTTAAAAGAGTCGGCGACGAAAACCGTCAATTATCGCCAGGTGAGCTTATAACTCAGGGAGGGCATGATGGGGAAGATAGACAGTTGCTCCCAGTGATGGTCTGAATATAATCCGGCGTAGATAAACGAAGGGTTGTGCCGGTTCAGGACGTTAAATATACCGAAGTTGAGCAGGTGACGGGTATGCCGAGTCTCCCAGCGGGAATAGAAACCCAGATCCAGCCGGATGTAGGTCGGCATGCGGAAATTGTTGAAGGAGTCACCAAAATAATCCACGTCGCCATCGTCCCCTGGTCGGTAGGTCCAAGGTAAGGCCACTCCGACAAGCCCCGCTTTGGCACTCTCCAGATGTCCGCTCTGGACGGTGAAGAAGGACGTGAAGCCATATTCCTTGGATTCATATTCGCCGAGTACGAGATCGAGATTGATGTTGAGGATGTGCGGACGGTCGAATTTGGCCGGGAAACGCTGTCCCTTGCACAAGTCGGCGAACAGACGGTCGGTGTGAGAGAAGGTGTAGGCAAAGGATGCATTCAGCTTCTTTCCGGTATAGGAGTAAGAGGATTCCACCCCCTTTGACGAACCTTCGCCCGAATGGAGATGATCCTTCCATCCCGAGGCGGCATCCTTTTCGAAGAAACTGACGGCATCCGGATTGAAAACCAGATTGCGATAGGATTTGTAGTAGGCGCCGACCTTTAGGTCGTGATGCTCGTTCTTGAAAAAGGCTCCTGCTGCAAGCTGAAGGGCGGTTTCCGGCTTGAGGGACCGGCTCGCCGGCACCATTAGATCCATCGACCAGCCCGTGGGCAGACCTTCGACGAGGTGGTAGTATTGGGTCAGATAATCTGCCGACAGGGCCAGGCCCAGTGCCGGCGTCAGATAATAGGTAGCTGACAGGCTGGTCTCCGGGTTGAAGAAGGTCTTGACGTCCGCAGCCAGACCGGAGGCAAACAGATTGCCCCGAAGCATGGCCTGGAGGGAAAACATCCCTTCTTTTTCAACCCCCGCCTGGTACCACAGGTTTCCGAGCAGACAATTTACGGGGGTGTCGTAGGTATGGAAACGGGTGCCGCTGAACTTATACCCGAAACTCTGCTTGAAGGGGGAATCGCCGTTGTACTCCAGTTTTCCGGAGAGTGTGACATCATTGAGAGCGGACTGCAGCTCAAAGAACGCGTCAGTCTCGAAGGAAGTGAAACGGTATTGGCTGAAGGAATTGGCGAAACGGTTCAGCGACGCGTTGCCGGAGAAGAGCCAGTTGTCGGAGAGGACGCTTTGGACACGAAGGTTGACCATATCGTTGCCCCACCCGAGTTTATCCCATTTGGAAACCGTGTAGAGCAGCTTGTAATCATCGACGGTCTTGAAATAAGACAGCGATACTTTGGTGCGGATCCCCGGAGTCCAGGACAATTTCGCGAATATGTCATATACGGTAGAACCGATGCTTTGGGGCAAGAATTCTCCGAAGTCAGAGACGATGGAGCTTATAAGGCCATATTCCTTGCCGAACGGAGAATATCTCGCAGAAGCCATCACAGACAACTTATCCTTTACGATGGGCGTGGAGAAACTGGCGCCGGCGAAGAAATTGCTCAGTGACAGGGATGCCTCGGGCCTCCGGGCCGCGTCCTTGGTCCGAAGGTCCAGTACGGAGGAGAGAAGGTTGGAGTGTTCGCCCCGGATGCTGCCGCTATGGAACTGGGCGGTCGAAAGGATGTCCTGGGAAATGGCGGTGCTGAATCCCAGCAGGTGGCTGGTCCCGTAGATGCGGGTTCCGTCCAACTCGATCAGGTTGTTGCCGTTGTTGCCGCCCCGCACGAAATAGGAGGAACTGCCTTCCGTGCCGGAACTGACGCCAGCGATGGTCTGGACATATTTGATGACATCTCCCTCTCCCGTCGGAGAGATGATGCGGCTGGCAGTGGAGAGGTCGACGGCCACGCCGGACAGAGGAGCCAGGCTCCGCTCGGCAGAGATGGCAGCATGCCGGATCGTATCCCGTTCTTCTACGACTTGTCCCAGTGACAATAAGCTATGGAAAAGAAGGATAGAGGCTGATATGATGAGTTGCTTGTTCATTTAGATTCTTTTATGAAGTATCCAATTATTCCCGAACCATTCTTTCACGGGAATCAGTTCACAGTAAGCGACGGCGCCGAAAATGCCCGTGGCGCCGTCGATGTTGGAATAACTGTTTTTCCGGTCGAACATATTCTTCCAGTCTCCGGAGTCCTCAACGAGCATTTCTTTCAAATAGCGGTCGTATTCTTCGGAAACGGAGAATATTTTCAGGGCTCGATTCTGATTGACGGATAACATGCGATTGGCATATTTAAGGTCACCTGTCATCTCCGGAAACTCGGCGTAATTCAGAAAAGCGACGGAAAAACTCGGAATTGGCTGCCCGTTGTCGAAATTGTCTGACAAATGAGTTCGAATGCCTTTGTAGTGGGCGTGTGATTGCAGGAATCGTTCGGCAATCTCCTCCGCGATTGTCAGATTCGGGTGAATCATCGGATCTTCCCCTCCCAAATCGACGATGGAGATTTCTTTCCCGGCGTCATAATCGAAATACTTCCAGTAATCTCCTCTGGTGGTATAATTCAAGGTATAAAAATCTGCCTTGAAATTGTTGTACCAGTTCCCGGTCCTATCTATAATGTCCTTGTCAATAAGGTCCTTGGTGAAGGGACCCGAAGCGTTGAAAAGATCAACATCGGGATAAGTAGTGGCCATATATGGCGGTTCTTGACCGGGCCCTGGGACACGGGAATCGATGAACCAGGTCGGGTCTGTCGACCCCCGGATAATTCTGAAATGGGTAATATACTCAGAAGGCCCGCAATCGTATGTAGACTCATATAAGATTTTAGGATCGAGGACCGCATCTTCGTTGAATTCCATGGCCGCCGGGTGAGGAAACGACGTGCCTGCAGTGAAGGGCTCAAAACCATCCACAAGGACCGTCAGTTTGTAGCGGTGACCAGAAGCAGGAGTGTAGAACAGGGAATATGGGCCGGAATTGAGGGAAGTGAAAAACAACTTCTCTCCGCCTGCTGTCAGGTCCTCCAGATAGGCCGTCGCATCACGGATATAGTCAGGATTGTCCTGTGCATCGTCCATCGTCCAGTATAGTTTCAGGATTTGCTGTTCACCATCATCCAGGATGCATTCCACCACGACCTCCCTGTCTATTCCCACCAGTTCAATCGGCTCCGTACAAGCTACTGCCATCAGGCAGATAAAAAAAACTAAACCGTATTTTTTCATGGGAACAAATGTAATGATATTTTATGGAACGCGTATCCCGGAAACGCAATGAATATTGTAAGGGAAATCGTATGCTCCGGTGGAACTGGTTGAAAGGTTAGGATCATTTACTTCTGGCCCACTAGTCGTATAATAGCCCCCAGGGGAATAGAAACCATCGGCAATGCCACCCCAGCCAAAGTTACAAAGAATTAACTCCCGAGTCTCATATCCATCAAAAAGCATGATCTCGCCAGCTTCATTACACCAATAGACTTCCCGCGTTTGAATCAATACTCCATGCCCTAACCAAGCGTGTCCACTTCCAGTCGCCGGCTCGCCATCAATGATGATTGGATAATGGTTCTTCATTTCCTGGATATCAGAATATGAAAAACTGTGATGATTACCACCTTGCGTATATCCAAAGTTAAGCATGGTTTGAGGTATCTTTTGCGTTGCAGTACCACTTCCATAAGGCGTATAAACCATATCGAGATTGTGAGAAAGACCCAATTGTTGCATCAGTCGGGCGACATAATAATCTCCAAGATTGTTTTGGGCAGAAGAGTTCTGAATCATATCAGACCAGCTGAAAGAATACCCACCATACGAGGAGGGATAACAATACATGGACATTAGTTGAGCAACAGCGATTGCTACACATCCAGCAGGGCAATGAACACCGTTAATAACTGGACAATATGCGTTATATTGGTTCCCGGAAGGCGTTCCTTTATCCCATTTGACTGGACAATATCCCGTATATGGTGCATAATAGGTGGTGTTGGTCCATGGTCCATATTCACAATGGTCAATAGAGTCAACTCTGGTAGGGATTCTGGCATATGCCTCCAGATTTGCCAGGGTAATGGCCAACCCAGGGTTGTCGATATCGTTATCGTCTTCTAAAGAGCCGGAAAAGGCAAGTCCGAGAATACTCTTGGTGGGATCGCTAGAAACAATGGCAAATCCCAGAGAATCTTCAAAATTGAGGATGTACAAATCGGCAGAGGGATTGTCCGATGCCCGGGTGCCGGGAATAAGTTTCTTTGTCCAAGAAGACCTGATGACCCGTCGTCCGGGATGCCCGGAACGAGTAATGATGGGATCGATGTCTTTTATCAGGGAATACACCTCTTCCTTGGCATCTTCAAGGCTGAGGTAGTTGCGTCGTATATGGGAAAACTCTGGCGCTTCTTGCCGGCTGCACCCAAGGACAATTGTAAGCAAAAGCGAGAGCGAAAATACAAGCCTGTTCATAATTTAATACGATCAAAAGATCAGACAACAAAATAGATAACAGCTAAACCGCCAAATATAGACTATTAAGGGACTCGAATACCAGAGACACAGTGAATGTTATATGGAAAATCTCGTGACCCGGTGGAACTGGTTGAAAGGCTGGGATCATTAACCTCTGGCCCCAGGGTCGTATAATAAGCGCCTGGGGAATAGAATCCATCAGCAACACCTCCCCAACCAAAATTACAAAGAATTAATTCCCTGGTTTCATAGTCATTCATCATGATTTCTCCCGCCTCATTGCACCAATATACGTCTCTGGTTTGAACCAAAACGCCATGCCCCAACCAAGCATGTCCATTACCAGTCGCTGGCTCACCATCAATAATGATCGGATAATGGTTTTTCATTTCCTGAATATCAGAATAGGTGAAGTCATGGTAATTAACACCTAATGCATATCCGAAATTGAGCATCGTTTGAGGAATCCGTTGGGATATAGTCCCGCTGGCATTCGGAGAATACACCATGTCTAAGTTTTGGGAATAACCCAGCTGTTGCATAAGTTTAGCGACATAATAAACGCCCTGGTTGTCTTGTGCAGCGGAGTTTTGTATCATATTAGACCAACTATAGGAAAAGCCTCCGTATGATGAGGGATAGCTATAAATGGACATAAGTTGCGCTACAGCAACAGCTGTACCACCTGCGGGGCAATGTACTCCATTAATAACGGGGCAATAAGCGTTAAATTGATCCCCTGCTGGTGTTCCAAGATTCCATTTTACAGGGCAATATCCACTAAACGGAGCGTAGTAAGTTGTATTAGTCCATGGGCCATATTCGCAATGATCAATTGAATCAACTCTGGTAGGGATTTTAGCGTAAGCCTCCAGATTTGCCAGGGTTATGGCCAGCCCAGGGTTTTCGATATCGTCCTCATCTTCTAAAGAGCCGGAAAGGGCAAGTCCGAGAATGGTCTTGGCGGGATCGCTGGAGACAATGGCAAAACCTTGAGAATTTTCAAAATTGAGAATGTACAAATCGGCAGAGGGATTGTCTGATGCTCTGGTGCCGGGAATAAGTTTCTTCGTCCAAATAGATTTGATGACCCGATGGACGGGTTGCCCGGAGCGAGTAATAATAGGATCAATGTCTTTCAGCAAAGAATTAACTTCCTCCTTCGCATCTTCTAGACTGAGGTAATTGTGATGCATAATGGGAGAATCGAGCGTTTGCTGTTTGTTGCAACTGATAGCAAATATAAGCAGAATAAGTATAAGCCGTTTCATAATATAAGGATAACAAGTAACTATGTTTTGAAGCAAAAAGGGGAGTTTCTACTATGTGTAAAAATGGCCTGTGTAGATAGATCCAGAAGAAAGTGTTATCTGGATCTCATAATAACCTGAGAACAGGATGGTTAAGGATATTTCATAGATAAACATCCCGTTAAATGACGCCCCGGAAATCACATCCGTAATCGTAAACAATACGGGGTGATTGTCGGATGAGGATAATGTAAGTTCGGAAGTATCCGGGTTGAAATTACAGGATACGGGACAAATTTGCGGCTGCTCGATACTCAAACATCCACCACTATTGAATCCCAAATCAATGCTATCGGCGCAGGCAGCCATAGAAGCATTTGCTATTGGCGCAAACGCAAGAAAGATAAAGATAAATACAAGTAATCTTTTCATTTTTTTGTTTTAAAAGTAGTGCAATTCCCTATGCTTTCCGCGTGAAACGAAAGTAATTGCATTACAACTGAACGAAAAGATGACTTGCGATGTTATTGAAAATCAGAGCATTATAAAACCGTCAATTTTGATCTAGTGTAGAATTGAGATGGAGTATGACTATGTAATCGGTTGATTATTAGTAGGATACTAATAGTTGTCGTTATGTGTAATGCTTTTGTCAAAAACTATATGATAGAGTTCTGAATGTGGGCTTGTTTTGGAAAACAGTAAGTCCCGGAAGCGACTTTTTTTAACTCGAGCATAGTTTTTCGAAATATCACACAACATTGCGATGGTTGGTGACTCAAATCCAATTGCCATATAACACAGAAACAAAATATCATTATTGTCCAGATTTGGAAAGTCCGAACGAATTTTATTAATAATGTTATCCAGGTTTGCATTGATTTCTACCTCAAGCTCCATTTGTTTTTTGGGACCAGAGATGATGGCAGAGATTAACTCACTCAATCGATCAGATTGATAATTGATCAAAGAGCTCTTGATACGGTTTCTCTCTAACTGAGGAGTGAAACTCTCACAAAGCCGTCCTAATTCAGATAATCGGTTCTGATAGGTTCGACAAAAAGATCTTTGTAGAATAAACAACCTCGTATGAAGTGACTCTTTTTCCGATTTTAACAAAGAATTCTCTGATTGCAAAAAAACATTATTATTCTCGGCTATTGAAAGCAGCCGGTTAGCCTCTTCAGCAATTGTTTCGAATCTATCCATCTCAATTTCATGTCGGATTTTTCGTTGTCTTGAATGATATAAAAGTAATATAACCGACATCAAAGCCAGGATGATGATGAGTAATAATGCTAAACTTAACTTCTGGGCTCGTGCTTCATTTGAATCTGCAATTGACTTTTCTTTTTCAGCAATTCTCTTAAACAACGAATTATTGATACTTGACATCAGGCTTTTATTGGATTTACTGCAATAGTTTTCGCAGTAATCTAATGCTGAAGCATTGTCTTTTTGCCATCTTGCAATCTTATAATTCCAATAATCCGTTTCTTTTGTCGATGGACGGGATCTTAAACTATCAATAATGTGATTCGCTTTATCCACATAACCCCGAAGAAGAAGGGCATAAGAGTATCCATAGGTGTCCTTATCAGTAGGACGCGCTCCTTGGGATAGCGCCTTCTCATATAGTAAGCAGGCCAATCTAGGATCATTATTCCTCTTTTGAATAGCACAAGATGCACCAAACAACAACTCCGATGGAGGAACGTCATCCTTCAATAATTCGGAAAAACCTAGTTGAAAAAGGCTATCTGATTCTGCAAATTGATAATTTTGTGAATATGCAGCTGCCTGACCAAGATGGCTCCTCCTTATAAACTCTTCCTTGCCCAGTAATTCTGCGTATTGAGTCGTCTTTGTACTATAGTCGAGCCATTCCGCAGAGTGGTCAGTAAGGCTAAATGTATTGGCAAGTGCGCTGTTAATGATGGCCTTCAGGAAGATATCATCCCCATCTTCGGCCAACTCATCCGCTTTTTTCAAATGAATGATGGCATCTGGCCATTCTTTCCGGGAACCGCATGACATTCCCAGGCAATACTCCAACTGGGCTTTTTTTTGTGAGGTTCCTTTCTTGGAATAATACTGCTCTGCGGGATGGATAAAGTCAAAGACAACGGTATCTTCCTTGAAAAGTCTTGTTAAAGCAAGGGATTTGTATAAGCTGTAATCGGCTTGAAGAGAACGACTTTTTGTCTTTGCGGTGTCAAGCGCTTGCAAAGCCGCAAGAGCCTGTCCAGGTTCCTCATAAACGATGTCAGCAATCCGGCGGAGTTCGTCTCGCGT
>JAEEGJ010003277.1_pt1 | contig 64116 bp, 45 predicted proteins | sample 8958761 | NCBI WGS metagenome assembly JAEEGJ01 (sample SAMN16246546, study PRJNA631951) | gut metagenome | biome: gut microbiome; feature: rumen; material: RS-attached | host: Bos | place: Iran: Karaj | collected 2018-10 | reverse complement strand
TCTACACAACAAGCCAGCGTATGGCCGATGCCCAAATTCCACTTTCAGGTGAAATGGGGCGATCAAGAAATGTCTTTCCAGGAAGTTACCGGCCTGGATGCACAATCCGAAGAAATCAAGTACCGCGTTGGCAACAGCAAGGTTTATTCTGTTGTTAAGATGCCTGGCCTGATCAAGTACAGCAATGTCACAATGAAGAAAGGCATTTTCAAGGGCGACAACAAGTTCTGGGATTGGTTCAACCAGATTAAGATGAATACGATCAAGAGGATCGATATTACGATTAGTCTTTTGGACGAAACAGACGCCCCGGCAATGACCTGGACGCTCAAGAACGCCTGGCCGACCAAGATTTCGGGATACGAACTCAAAGCCGAAGGGAACGAAGTCGCAGTAGAAAGCATTGAAATTGTCCATGAAGGCATGACGATTTCAAATAGCTAAGGGACGCCATGGGTGATACTGTCGAATGGTCGATTCCCGTTGTATTCCACTTTTCTGTAAAGTTGGGCAAATCGGAGATTGCGTTCAGCGAAGTCTCTGGTTTGGAAACGACAATAGAAACGAAGGAAGTTCGCAGCGGGGGTGACAATTCGACAGTTTACCACTTACCCGAAAAAATAAAGCTTTCCGATTTGGTCTTGAAACGGGCCATACTCAAGGATAGCGACCCATTTTTCAGATGGTGCATGAAGAACATGAATTCGTCGATGAACGCATTCCAAGTGGACCCTCAACCCATCGAAGTCACTTTGCTAGATGAGAAGAGCAAGCCCATAGCAACGTGGACATTTGAAGGGGCATATCCGTTCAAATGGTCGTTCAGCACACTTGACGCCATGAAGGCCGATGTGATGATAGAAACGGTTTCGTTGAAATATCGAAGTATAGAGAGGATATTATAACCATGTCGCTAGAAATCAGGAACCTTAGTATCGACGTAAAAATCGAAGCAAACGAAACTTGTAACGAGTCTTCAGATTCGCTTAAAGAAGATGTCTTGAGGGAATGCCGTCAAATGATTGAAGAATCCATAAGATGGGACAAGGAGCGATAGTAATGAAAAAAAAATTAACCTTAACAGCCTATCGCGACATAGGTGGAGATCTATCAAAAATACCTGACAGAGATCCCTTCTATGTGATGTTGAATCCAGAAGATATAACTATTCAAGCTGGCGCCAAATACGAAGAAAAAGCCTTGCATAGATTAAAGTTCATTGAATATGAGCGACCAAAATTAATCCTACCAGCACTAATCTTCGATACAACAGGAGCCGTTCCAGAGGCAGAATGGCCAAGCCAGCTCAAATCTGTCACGGACATGGTCTTACTTTTAGAACTTGTCGTGTATGCATACGATAATGAGTCTCATCAGAACCCCATTGTTCAATTAACATGGGGGGAAATCAACTATTACGCACGTGTTACTCGGTTCAATACAAAATACTCCATGTTTAATTCTGACGGGATTCCTATGCGCGCCGAGGTTACTCTGACATTGGATTCCTACTTTACGGATTTACCGGCAGAGTATGTCGAAGATAGAAAATCGCCCAATTTAACTCACTTGGTAGAAGTCAAAGCAGGGGACTCTCTACCGCAAATGTGTTATAAGGTTTATAGGGATTCCTCCTATTATCTACAAATTGCGCAAATCAACAACTTGAAGAATTTCAGGCAACTTACACCTGGAATGAAATTAGAATTTCCGCCCATTAAGGACTAATGAATGAACAAGGATTTCCTGGAAACAAAAAGCGGCGTTGTTGAATGCGCACTATCCTGCGGAGGAACTGAACTGCCCTCGTCAACAATAGTCCTTTCTGCCGACGTAGAATACCGCATTAATGGCATCCCCAAGGCAACCATTGTTTTGTTAGATGGCGATATGAATGAAGGCAAATTTGAGCTATGCGAAGGCAAATCACTCAAGCCCGGAATGGAAGTTGAACTCAAAGTCGGTTATTCAGCAAAAGAAAAAAGTACTGTTTTTTCGGGCATAATTGTTCGTCTAGGAGTCTGCGCCTTTCAAAAAGGCAAAAGTTGTACAAAGATAGAATGCCGTCACAAAGCAATTTCATTAACAAAATCGCGCCGGAACGTAAACTATTTAAACAAGTCCGATGATGATATCGTCAATGAAATTGCATCCAATAGCAGCATAACCATAGAATCGTCTATGAACGGCGTCACCCATAAGGAACTACTGCAATATTATTGTACCGACTGGGATTTCATTATGACGCGAGCCGAGACGAATGGATGCTGGTTAATTCCTACTCTGGAGAAAATCTCGATAAAGCCCATTGAAGTCAATGAAAGCAATAATATCACGCTTATTTGGAAAAAAAACTTTCTTGAATTCAATGCGACTATTGACGCTGAACATCAAGTAAAAAACGTAGAAGCTCGAGCATGGGACCCCACTAAGCAGGAAATAATATCGGGAAAGTCCGCACAGCAATCCATACAACAACAAGGAAACATTAATTCCAAAGAATTATCAAACGCTCTTTCCGTCCCCGACAATATTCTACAAATAAATTCATGCATCGAGAAACAAGCGCTTGACAAATGGTCAAAAGCAGAACAAATAAAAAACGAATTATCACGTGTATACGGCAGCATCAAATGTAGTGGAACTTCAGAAATAGAACTAGGCAAGCTGCTCAATCTTGACTATGTCGGAAACCGATTTAGCGGCAAGGCAATCGTATCCAATGTTTCCCACCACATGGAACTTGGTCGTTGGACAACAACAATCTGTTTTGGCATGAAAAAGGAGTGGTATGTTGAAAAATTCAACACCATGGCTCCAGCAGCTTCAGGTTACAATTGCGGAATTACAGGACTATTAACAGGAGTTGTAATTCAAACCCATGACGATCCTGACAATTTAAATCGTGTCAAAGTTAAAATTCCCTTGATGCAGAACGAGCAGGAGGGCGTTTGGGCTCGTCTAGGTACGCCATATGCATCCGATGGCATAGGAGGACTATTCTTCCCAGAAAAAGATGACGAAGTCATCCTCGGATTTTTCAACGGAGACCCATCCAGTCCGGTCATCCTTGGAAGCCTCTACAGTTCAAAACGGCAAGTTCCGCAGAAATTGAAACAAGAAAACAATATCAAGCAATTATTGACGCGCGAAAAGCTGAGCGTTCTTTTTGATGAAGAAAAAAAATCCATCACAATAATGACACCTGGAGAACGCAAAGTATCCCTCGATGACGATGGCAAAAAAATCACCTTAGAGGATTCTAGCGGCAACAAGATTGAATTGTCCGACAGTGGAATTAAAATTGATTCCCCCAAAGACATCACCATTAACACAAAGGGGAAATTCAATGTCGAAGCAAAGGGCGGCATTGCATTTAAGTCAGCCACAAATCTAAACGCTGAAGGACTTGATATTGAATTTAAGGCAAAAAACGGGTTCAAAGCACAAGGCACTACAACAGCCGAAGTTTCTGCATCATTGAACACAATCATCAAAGGGGGGTTGGTTAAAATCAACTAGAGAGGAAATATGCCGCAAGCAGCAAGAATCACCGACTTACACACCTGTCCCATGCAAACGCCTGGTACTCCTCCCGTACCGCATGTAGGCGGTCCCTCCATCGGTCCCGGCGTTCCAACCGTTTTGATTTGTGGCATGCCCGCCACTGTCATGGGCGATAACTGCGCATGCTCCGGGCCTCCCGACACAATCATCAAGGGATCCGCAACCGTCACCATTGGCAATAAACCTGCCGCACGCATGGGTGATTCCACCTCTCATGGCGGGGTCATTGCCATTGGATGTCCCACAGTAGAAATAGGAGGATAAATGTATTCACAGACCTTCCTTGGACGCGGGTGGAAATTCCCGTTGAAATTCGAAAATGGCGCCATCGCCATGTCCGAGGCTGAAATAGACATCGAAGAAAGTTTGCGTATTCTATTGGGCACCTATCCGGGAGAACGCCTAATGCGACCTGAATTCGGTTGTCGTATTCGCGATTACTGTTTCAATGACTATGAAAAAGCGACACTGACACAAATAAAAAAAGAAATCAAGCATGCAATAACCGAATTTGAGCCACGCGTCGAAATAGAAAACATTGACGTCAAAATGGAAGTAACAAACGAAGTGATGGAAATCTGCATCTACTACAAGGTAATCGCCACAAACAGTCGCCGCAATTTGGTGTATCCGTTCTACATAAACGAAGCAACGGACACGACAATATAAGGAAATAATTGTGAAGGACCATGTTTTTGTCAATGATGGATTGAGTCAGCAAACTCGCTCGTTCAAGGAACTAGCGAAGGATTTTGTCACAGTCAACGACATGTCTTTACAGCAGCTGCTTGAAAAAATCTGCGATTACGAGCAACAACACGATTGCCCGCCGGTCCTCGACAAAAAAGATATTCCAAACCTAGTGAACGCCATTGAATCTGAGGCGGATGGAAATACAGAACCCTCAGCAGCAATTTATGCCATATTCGCAAAACTTATGGAGCGTATCCAGAAGCACTTGAACGAATTGCCGGAACGCCGTATCGACTTCTATTTCCGCAAAGTGCTAGAGGAAAGGCCAAATAAAGCTCACGGTGACCATGCACATATCGTATTCCCCATAGAGATAGAAGATTTCAATTACACCCTGCCAAAGGGAACGCGATTTTCCGCAGGGACAAACAAAGATGACGAGACCATCGAATTTGAATCCGTGACCGACGTCGAACTGAACGACACGCGAGTACAAAAGATTTTCACGCTCGCCATTCCCGAAAACAGCGCTCCTATGTTTACGGAAATCCCCACCTATACACCGGAGCAGGCTTTAGAAAACAAAGAACATACACCCTATCCGTTGTTCGGTCTCACACGATCTGGCGACCGCATAAGTACATCGCAACATGCGCGAGTCGGTTTAGCCGTATCCTCGCGATTGCTGTACTTGAACGACGGCGTCCGGCGTATCAAGGTTCAAATGGTTTTCGAGGAGGAATCGGTCAAAGGAACTCTTCTGGAAAAGGGGCAGAATCCGGAACAATTCCTCAGGGTATTTTCAAATGCGTTCCGCATATCACTTACGACAGAAGAAGGCTGGTACGAAGTAGATGGATACCAACTTGAATCGTGCGTACTCAATCCCGGCTACGCTCCAAATAGTATCGGCCTCGTTATTCAGCTTTCCGATATGGCCCCTCCCATTGTAAACTGCGACCCGGCCATTCATGGCAAAGACTTTACCATGAATCACCCTGCGATGCGCATCCTTATGACATCAAGTTCCTCGTACAACCCTTGGAAAAACTTTAGGAACCTGGTCATGCGTGGGGTGAGATTGCAAACAAAAGTAACGGGCTGCAGAAGGCTCGCCCTTTGCAGCGATATCGGGCCGCTTTCAATGAACACTCCGGTACAGCCATTCGGCCCCCTGCCCACTCTAGGGAACTCATTTATCGTAGGTTGCGAAGAAATCCGAGGCAAGAGACTTTCGTCCTTTGAAATTCACGGGAACTGGCGCGGCCTCCCCAAAACGCGAAATTTCTGCGATTGGTACAAGCAATACCCCGATGCTCCGCTCACGCGGGATTTTAAAGTGTCTGTATCGGCTCTGTTAGGTGGATACTGGTCCCCCTCCAGTTCGCAAGCGCCGATAATTCACGAATTATTCACCTCCAACCCCGAAAGCATTTCAAACAAGTTTTCCATATCGTGCGACAATATGCTTGGCGGAAAATCATTCAGCGCAAGTTACGATGCTGACGATTTTGAATACACACCAAGCGCCCGCGACGGATTTTTCAAACTTAAGCTCATTTCCCCAGAAAAAGCTTTTTTACATCAGGAATATTCGAAGGTCCTTTGCGGCAATTTGATGCAACGAGCCATCAAGAAAAATTTCGAAAAGGAAATGGAGTTTCCAAACCAGCCCTACACACCGGAACTGGAAAACCTTTCTGTCAATTATACAGCCACCGCTGAAATCAATATGAAGCGCACCGAACATAGCGATGGACAAATTCTGTTCTTGCGGCCTTGGGGCATCAGTACAAAGAATCACCTGAAACTTCAGGACGGGGCACTCTTTTTGGGACTTTCACCGAAAGCAGGCGGTAAAAAAGTCAATCTGTATTTCCAGATGAATCGCGATTCCGACAACATTTACGAAGAAGACGAAATCGGATTCCTTTGGGCATACCTGAACGAGAATGGATGGACAAAAATCCCTGCCGACAGCATTCTTTACAACACAACGGCAAACTTTACGACCTCCGGGATTGTCTCCCTTTCGCTCCCCAAGGATTTCCAGGTAGATTCGCCTATGATGCCCAAGGGGCTATGCTGGATTCGCCTAGAGCCTCAAGGCGAATGGCGCCATTGCAGCCGCCTGTTCTCGGTCTATGCGCAGGCCGTTGAAGTCGTGCGCTGCGGAGGTTTTGGACAAATACAAAACTTCAGCCACTGCAAGCCGGGAAGCATTAACACGCTAGAAGAAAGTATCGGCGGAATTTCGGAGGTTTATCAACTCGATGAAACATTCAGCGGAGAGCCCGAAGAAGATAACAACGGGATGCGCACCCGCGTCGCTGAATATCTTTACCACCGCAACCGTATCTTGACCGCGAAAGATTGCGAAAGGATGATCCTGGAAGAATTCCCCGATGTACACTTGGTCAAGTGCTTCGCCGGACTCAATCCCAAAACACCCGATATTGCCTGCCCCGGGTACATGCTCGTCGTTCCTGTTTCACCCCTTTACGACGAAGGCCGCATTTGGGACCCGCGCCTGAGCGGGATGATTTTGGACAACATCAAGACCTTCCTAAAAGAACGGACATCGGCCTTTTCGAAAATTATCGTCATGAACCCTCAATTTGAAAAAATACAGGTGCGTTGCAACGTGGATTTCGTCAACGATACCGACGAAGGCAACCGTCTTTTGGAATTGAACAAACAAATCAACCAATACCTTTCCCCATGGAATGATGGCGGACTAACGCAATTTTTTGGCAGTACGCTCGACAAGGAACACCTCTTGATGTTCATCCAGAATTTGCCCTATGTCGAAGCCGTTCATGACTTTTCCGTGCTCCGCATCAGTTCCAGGGATCACAGCAATTACCGCATGGAAGAATCCGTAGGGAGCAATGCCGACCTCATTCGCGGCACATACCCTTGGAGCATTCTCACGCCTATGAAAAAACACTTTATCAATGTCGTCACAAAAGTTGAAGATTTCAGGGATATCACCGTAGGCTACGGCGATCTTGAAGTCGGCTCCACCTTTATCATACAGAGGAGAAACAATGTCTAAATTAAACCGTTCTCTTTTAAAAAGTAGATTCAAGGCTGGGCAGATGCCCTGTGAAGAGGATTTTATCGATCTCATTGATTCCATGGTCAACATGGAAGAGGAAGGTATTGAAAAGACTCGCGAGACAGGCCTCAAGATTTCGCAGATTACGGATTCCGGCAAGTTGATGAGCTTTTACGAAAATTCGACCGAAGGCCACCCCCTGTGGCAGGCCGAAATGCGCATGGACATGAATGCGGAGCGGAGCGGGATGCACCTGAGCACGCCCGGAATCGATGAGGCCTCAAGCGTACTCTCGTTGGTTGGCCCCCTGCCCGACAGCGAAAAAAAGGACATTGCCGTCGGAATCGGAACGCGCGAGCCCGAATGCGAACTGGACGTACACGGCATTATCGCCTCCACGGGGCGCATCGGCAAAGAAAACGAGAAGTTCAAAGTCCCCACCGATGGAAAGTGGCACGACATTACCGAAGAAATGAGCGGTTGCCAGGCATTTGAAATCATGGCGGGAGCCGGCGGCCAGGAGGATGAAGGGCGCTTCGCGCTGACTCATGCCATTGCCGTAAACGTTTTTCACGGAAGTCCTAAAGTAAACAAGACGCAGTCATACTATGGCGGGCGTGGTTCAAGAATTGACGTGCGTTGGAAATCGGGAAGCGAAAAATACAGTTTCAAGTTGCAACTGCGCGTCCATTGCGCCTACAAGGACGGTTCTTACGTACGCTACCGCCTGACAAAACTCTGGTACGACAACTTCATGGTAACGACCCTTGATTAAGCAGCTAAAAAAAATTACGGAGCCACAGGAGCTTGACTACGAGGCACTTCGTCTCGAGGGCATCCGTTATATCCAGAAACTGTGCGGGAACGTCTGGACCGATTACAACCCGCACGATCCGGGCATCACCATCCTGGAGCAGATTGTTTTCGTCCTGACCGACCTGGGTTACAAAACAGAGTTTGACATCGAAACCTTCCTAACACAGGCGGACGGAAACATTGACTATGGTCGCGAGGCTCTTTACAGCCGAGAACAAATCATGCGGCAATTCCCCGTAACACTCCACGATTACGAACGCTTTTTCGAAGAAAAACTCGGCTGTGAACGGGTCCGATTCCATGTGGAATCTCCAGGAATCTATTCGGTACGCCTTTGGCCGGCAGAATCTTCCAAAAAATCCAACGACTCCCTTGCAGAAAAATTCTCGACTCTCTGGAGCAACTGGCGTTGCCTTGGCGAGAAAGTCAACAGTGTTACCATCAGCGAAGGCAAGACGGAACCGATACGACACCGGTACAAAACCTTATTTGAAATCCGCGAAAGCGCTTCGCTAAATTTGCCGAAGGGGATTCCATGTAACTTCATGGATTTCACACCCATTATCGAGCAATTCCCCTCTATCTATCGTTACGGTAAAAGCGCCGGCGAACTCAAAAAATATCTGGAACCGATTGAGCATATCTTCTTGATTTTCTTGCAGACGATGCAAGATTTCGCTGACATGTTCTCGGTATATGCACTCAAAACCAACTACGAGCATTACAACCGCATTCTGAACCAGATGCTCGCCATGTACGGAGTAGAATTCCCCGAAAAGCTATTCCTGATGTTGCGCGAATCTGACGAAAAAAACAACGAACTGGCGACCTACCGGAGCATGTTGCGCGCAAAAGTACGCTACCTACGCCATTTGCCCGAACTGCACCTGCACCGTTGCGGCATCTGGTGGAAGCCCCGGATAGAGACGATGCTCGGCATCACCTTGTCGGGCAAGGAATCCCCCATGCATATGCATGCACTGGACGGAATCTTTCTCGAAAATGGATTCGGCAAGATTTACATCGTCTGGTCTATCGAGACCCCACTCACCAACTCGCCCAAAAAACGCGACGGCATCGAGCGATTCATACGCGACGAGCTTCCCGCCCACCTTGTACCCATCTTTTACTGGGTAACCTCGGACATGTCACAGGAATTTTACAGGAGTGCCGAAAAAACACAGACGGCACAGGCATGGCTCGAGAAACACCAAGACTGTGTTTCGGGGGCGCTATGGCTATGACAGAATTCAACCGTATAGGCGACATGACCCTGAACCTGACCTGCGCCAATACCGAACAGGCGAATAATATCGAAAGTCGCCTTTACGATTTCGCACGGAACGGCTTGATGGAAACTCTGGACCGCATTCTCGATTCGCTTGCCCCCGAAGGCGAAGATGTAGTTCTAGAAAACATTTCCATTGACCTCGGGACGATACCCGCACAAGACCCACTGGGCCACATTCTCCAAAAATTGCCTGAAGAATTCAAGAGGCAAGTCAAAACGGATCTTCTCAAAAGGCAGTGTATCCCGGTCGCAAAGATATTGCAGGATTCCTGCGGCCAGCGACTTACTCTTGAAAAATCAACAATGCTTGAAAAGCTCATTGACAATTGCATCGACACCTGGTGCAAGGAACATGCCGAAGAAAAATTTGACCCATTGCGCGTGGCCGAAACCATCCTGATGCAAATCCGTACACAAAACCCCGAGCTGGACATCCGCCAGATTGCATGCAGCGTTTTCGAAAGGCTGAAAAATCTCGGGGAGAAAAAGAAAAATGCGCCCGAGGCACGTCCCCCGAAGGCCGGGGACTGCGGCATCGTATTGCTCTCCCCTTACATTCCAATGCTCCTCGAAAAAGCCGGCTGCATAAACGCAGGCAAGTTCATAGACGACGGGAGCAAAGAATTGGCCGTCGCGCTCCTGAACTACACAGTATGCGGTAGCTATGAACCGCCCAAGACCGAGAAGTCGATAGCGCAACTGATTTGCGGATTCGATGCTGGGGAAAAACTCGCGGAGTTGCCCGTGATTTCAGACGAATTGAAGGCACTGGCAGACAGCCTGCTCCAGGGTGTCATTGCGAACTGGGGCGCACTCGGCCACACAAGCGTCGACGGACTCCGCGCCTCGTTCTTGATCCGCCAGGGAATCCTGGACGATGGCGAGGAAGGCCCTACGCTCACGGTAGAAAACTCGGCATACGACATGTTGCTTGACAAACTTCCATGGGGATATTCCACCGTGAAACTCTCCTGGATGAAATCCCCCCTACACGTTAAATGGCGATAGAGGCGAACATGGAAGAGACACTCAAGAACGAAATCAACTGGTGCCGGCAAATTATTGACCTGCGTTTCGAGCAATATTTTTGCTCCGAAGATGACGAGCGCAAAATGCTGGACGTGCGGCAATGTCTCCCGCCCGAACTGGATTCTACTTCGCCCTACGGAGAAATCGTCACGCGCATGCAGCTCGGATTCGACGAAAGGCTAGTGCTCACGCTCGCGCTGCTACCTCACCTGTGCCCACAGGCGCTTGACTCGTTTTTCTTGAACAACAAGCTGCTCGGCAGGCCTTACACAGAATTCGGCGGATGGCACGGAAAAAGCCACTCAGGATTTTTGCCCACCTGCGAAACAGCGCTCTTCTTACTCGCCGGCAACGACCTTTCGCGACGCCTGCAAGTAATGCGGCTATTCGATAACGACCATAGGCTAATCTCGGAACGCGTGTTGCAACTCGAATACGGTGAGCCCGGCGAACCCAGAAACTCGGCGGCGCTCCGCATATCCTCGGAATACTTGGAATACTTCACTACCGGTGTGCAGAACAAGCCCGACTACAGCATGCATTTCCCGGCAAAACGTATCACGTCGCGCCTGGAATGGGAAGACCTTGTCCTTGCAGACACTACGAGGCGGGAAGTCGACCAGCTCATTGCCTGGATTGGCCACTCCGACGAAGTCCTGGACGGATTTGGATTACGCAAGAATCTAAAGAACGGCTACCGCGTGCTCTTCTATGGTCCCCCGGGCACCGGCAAGACGCTGACCGCGACACTCATTGGCAAAAAGATGGGAATGGATGTGTACCGCGTGGACCTTTCGCAAGTCATTTCCAAGTACATCGGCGAAACCGAGAAGAACTTGTCCAACATTTTTGACCAGGCCGAATGCCACAACTGGATTCTGTTCTTCGACGAGGCGGACTCGCTCTTTGGTGCAAGAACACAGACAAGCAATTCCAACGACCGCGCGGCCAACCAGGAAATATCGTACCTGTTGCAGCGCGTGGAAGACTTCCCGGGCATCGTCATCTTGGCGAGCAACCTGAAATCAAACATTGACGAGGCCTTTTCACGAAGATTCCAGAGCACTGTGTATTTCCCCATGCCCGAGCCGGAAGAGCGCCTAACCCTCTGGAAAAACATTTTTGAAAAGACGGATGTAGATAATCGAGAAGAAAATTTTGAATACTTCGCCGAGAATTACGAACTTGCCGGAGGCGCGCTCACCAACGTGGCACGCTATGCGGCCATTTCGGCACTCATAGACAATAGAAAGAAAATAAACAAACAGGATTTACTGGAAGGTCTTTCCAAGGAATTGCAAAAAGAAGGAAAGGGATTATGATGAAAGCGATTCAATATGTTGCATTGTGTGTCCTGGCTGTATTCACCACCACTGCATTCGCAGACATATGCGAGTTCTGTACGTACGAAGTGACCGCCGAGAATATCGAAAAGTATATCACGGAAGATAAGCTCAAGGATACTACGGCCGTTTTTGAAATACTCGACAAGTACACCAACTGGCAGGCAGGAACCCGCGAAGACTTGATTGCACTGATGTCACAAGAAGTTCGCGACTATCCCGAATTTGCAAGGACCATCAACAACTTTATCGCTATCGACCAGCGGGTCACAGAAAAGAAAAAAGCCACGCTGTGGGCGGACTCGATGATAGACAAGGTGTGGATTGACGAAAAAGCAATGAACAAGCTCAAGGAACAGCTGGTCCTGCAATTCCAGGGTGAACGGTTCTCGCCAATTATACTTGACTTCTTGAACAATCTGCAGGGAATCCGGTTCAACGATTCGCTCCTTGCGCACCGCTATGCACTGAGTATGTTGGCGGCATTCCTACGGGTTTGCGTTGACACAACGAATACCTACGCCATATACGATACGGTCTTTTGGAACGACAAGCAACTCGAGGAACTCGAGACATTTTCCATGCCCCTGCAACAGCAAGCCACGACAACAAATGCAAAAAAGAATGAGCCTCAAGAACCGGCGGCAATGCGCCTGCGCCACTATCTGAACAAGTATCGCGGGCGCCACTGTAGCGATGAGCGCTGGTATCACGTATTCTCCCGGCTTGATTCGCTTTATTTGGAACTTTTTGCCAAGTCCGTCAACAAGACGACGCGTATAGCAGCAGATTTCGACGAGACAAAACCGATTCTCTGGAAAGGCAAAGGGTGCGGCTGCAGTCACCAGGACCAGCTCAACGGCGAAGTGATCGGGATATACCCCTACTGGTTTGCAAGCGACACGACCAAGTGGATAAACTTCAGCGCAGTGACGCGCATCGCCTTTTACGCGATGTACGCCGATGGCGACGGGCAACTCCACATGCCCACGGGCATCCCCGCGCTCGCCTACCTGAGCAAGCCGGGCCATTCCGACTTCGTGGCCACGGCACACGAACACTTTGTCAAGATGGACTGGATTATCGGAAAGTCCGACTGGGCGGGATTCAAGACTCCCGAACAACTCGAGACGTTCTTCGCGAACCTCTCGGACGAAATCGAGCAGCTGGTGAGCGTCAAGAATAACTCCATTTTCCAGCGCGTCGTGAACCGCTTGAGTTTTTCCGGCGACGACTACGGAAACCGCGGCGATGGCGCAACGCTGTTCTTCAGGAATTATCCCACCGATTCGGCATCGACGGCAATCTTCAACAACTTTTTCAGGAACCTGCACCTGAGACTGCGCGAGCACAACCCCAACGTGTTCCTGAACATGATGGTAAACCGGGTGGATCTCGCCGAAGACATCTACGCTTTTGCAAATGATACCGACAACGTCGACTTGCCGGGAGGAATTTACAGCTATGCGAATTTCCGCAAGATAATCACCGAGCCCGTGGCACAAAACGGGGCAAGGCCCGAAACCGATGAAATCATCGACAGCCTGACAAACCTGATGCTGGTGGTAACCGAGGAACCCGTCGGCCGCAGCAAGCGCCTGATTCACGACAACCTGAGCATGTACCTCAAGGGAGACGAGCGCCACATCGTGCTGAAGGCGATTATACCCGTAATCTGGTTTGATGACCGCCAGTGGGAACAGCTCGGTGATGACGCCGCATTCTTCAACGACAGCTACTACGGACTCGCGGTGGCCCCGTTCGCGACAAACGAGGGCGCTGCCGAAATATGTGGGCCCTCCGGCGGAATCGGGATGTGCCTGACCAAATTCTACAAGAAAGACGACAAGGACATCACCTTCAGTTCGCAGGCGCGCTCGGCGGTCCCGTTCTTTTGCATGTACCGCTGGACTTTCAGGCTGATGAACACGGTGGTCTACTCGCTTGTGGTGCTGTTGCTGCTCGGTTACTTCGCCTCTTGCTCCATCAGCGCATTCTTCAACAAGCACCTTGCCTTTTTTGTCGGGATTGTGGTGGTGCCGCCCGCATTCACCACGACTATGCTCGTGCTTTTCGACCCCGTGGCGTCATCGCTCGCGGGCGCATTCCGGTTCTTGCCCATCATTGTCCTGGTGCTCTCCGTGATAGCCGTATCGCTGCTGAGAGTGTACCGCAACGCCGACCTACCCAAAAGGAATATCAAATAACCATTTGTCAACCCCCATGTTTTCAATTTGTCATCCCCGCGACCTGTGCTGAGCTTGCCGAAGCAAGGCGGGGATCTCCCTCAAAAAACAGGAGAATAAAATGAACACAACATACACACAAAAATCTGTAACCGCGCAGCGCGTCGCCAACAACAACGCCGCAAACATCATGGACACCTCGCTGCAAAGCGCAAGCCTGCAACGCAAAGCCGACCTTGCCGACGGAGCGCTCCAGCGCGTATCCCTCGAAGAAGAGGAAGAACCCGTGCAGGGCAAGTCCATCCAGCGCGAAGCCCTCCCCGAAGAGGAAGAGGAATTGGCATAAGGTCACTGAGCCCGCCGAAGTGACCTTATCGAAGCAAGCCTGCCGAAGTGACCCACTCTTTATTGTCATCCTCGCGACTACACTTTGTCATCCCCGCGACCTGTGCTGAGCTTGCCGAAGCAAGGCGGGGATCTCCATCCCTAAAAAAAGGAGAAAAAGCATGCCCACCACGTATGCACAAAAACAAGCCCCCGCACAAAAGATGGGTGCGTCAAGCGCAGCCTCCGTCCTTGACGCATCTTCGCAAAGCGAAGGGTTACAAAGAAAGGCGGACATGGCGAATAAAGCCACACAGCGTGAAGAAGCTCCGCGACCAAATAATACGGGTATGCCTGACAACCTTAAATCCGGTATCGAAAGTCTTTCTGGTTTCTCGATGGACGATGTGCGTGTGCATTACAATAGCAGTAAGCCCGCTACCGTTCAGGCGCTTGCTTATACGCAAGGCACAGACATCCACGTTGCCCCCGGTCAAGAAAAGCACCTCCCGCACGAAGCATGGCATGTAGCCCAACAAATGGCAGGGCGAGTATCGCCAACTACAAATATCAACGGCATGCCTGTGAATGATAATGCTGGGCTGGAGCATGAAGCCGATGTGATGGGTGAGAAAGCAACAAAACAGACTTCTTCTTTACAATTAAAAAAAGCACACGAAAACATACATTTACAAAAAAATGTAAGTCAACTTACTATAGGGACTCGTCTGGAACTAAACCAGTTAAATGTTGTAGGAGAACAACACGATGAGACTGATGGGAGAAAAAAAGATGAAATAGATTACGCAACTTTTCTATTTGGCCCAGGTCATTATTGGAATGAATATCAATTTAGGCTTGATTCTGAAGAATATGGTGAATCTCCAAAATATCGTGTTATATACGCTTTTTATTGTTTAAAAGAAACAATGTTTAGTCTATTTGAAAAAGTTCTTAATCAAGAACAAATTACTGATTATACGATGGAATTAGCAAAAAGATTAATAAAAAGATTTTATTCTGATATTATTGTCGGGGCCCCTTACGCAAAAGAAAGAAGAGATATTGAAAACGAAGTACTCACTGAAATACAATTCGAAAAAATCATTGAATTTGCAAAGTGCGCTTTTGAAAATGCAAAAAGAATATTCAAAAGTCTGCCACAAATACCGTTTGGTTTTCAAAGATTCAAAAATGATTTTACCACTTATACAGATAGTATAGAAAAATTGTTTGATCTGCGGACTCACCAAACATCTGATTCTATAAGTAAAAAAAGGTCAATTAAGATGCATAGGGCTGCGAATACAGCAATGGAGCAAGGAAAATATGGTATATGGAAAATAGGCGATGACCATGTTAATGATATTATAACAGGCGTATTGAGTATTTTTAGGCCTATCAAATACAATTTGATAAAAAAAGATTTTTTTGATAAATACTTCAACCCCTTAAACACATGGACATTGGACGATGAGAAGCGTAAGAGATTACAATGATGACATTGAAAAAACATGTGGAAGAGAAAATATGATCTTCTCAATTGAGTAGAATCATAAAACGGACAATGAAGTATACATCTTTCAAAAAATTATATATACAATCTCTATAAAGTTAAAAAGACACTCTTATGAACACTACATATACACAACAGTTGTTCCCCACTCAAAAGAAGGGTTTCCCCACCGCAGCCTCTGTCTTCGACGCATCCTCACAAAGCGAATCCCTCCAGCGAAAAGCAGACATGGCAAATAATGCTGCCCAGCGTGCGGAACCTCCGCGACCGAACAACACGGGCATTCCAGATAACCTAAAAGCTGGTGTCGAAAGCCTTTCCGGTTTTTCGATGGATGACGTGCGTGTGCATTACAACAGCGGTAAACCTGCTACTGTTCAGGCTTTAGCGTATACGCAGGGGACAGATATTCACGTTGCTCCTGGTCAAGAAAAACACCTTCCGCATGAAGCATGGCATGTTGCTCAGCAAATGGCTGGTCGGGTTTCACCCACTACGAATATTAACGGAATGCCTGTCAATGATAATGCCGGATTAGAACATGAAGCAGATATAATGGGGGAGAAGGCGGTGAATCAAAAGAAAAAAAATAAATATGTGACAACAAAAAAAACAAATACATGTATGCAGATGTTTTTTGATTCAACAATTTATAATGATGGAAACAAAATCCTTGATGATTTTACACAACTCAGTTCTTTTTTGAAAGAAACAGAAAAAAACACATTATTCCAAAAAGCAAGTTCATTGTGGGACAATTTACATAATGTAATCAGTCAAGCAACCGCTGATGAACAGGGATATGCCGCTGAGCTCAAAAAAAAAATAATCCAGCCCTTAAAAGAAGAAGCAATACCCCTTATAAAATCTTTTTATGAGGCTTTAGAAAAAACAGACAACAAAGCCTTTACAGAGCAAATTTGTGATGTTTTAAATCACGAAGAAAACAGCGGCATCCTCATAGGTCCAGATAAACCTCAATGGACGAAACGATTTCTTACTAAAGTATTTGACCCTTCGGATTACTCTTTCATTCCTGGTTCCATACCAGATGAAGAACTAAATTCAAATTCTTTTATCGGCCCTTTTAAAGAAGTCTTGAAAATACTGAAAGACGAAAGAAAGAAATATGAAAAAGAAGAAGGATATAAAGAAGAAGAAGAAGAAAAAAAAGAAAAAGAAAATTTTCATGACGTTTGTGACATGGCAATAGAAATGTGTAACAAAGTAAGCGCAACCGAAAAAAGCAAAATAATGAATTCATATTTTAAAAATAAACAAGAAGTTGCCAAAGGCAACTTTGGGACAATAAAAATAAAAATAACCGATATAAAGGATAAAAATCTTTTTCATAATAGCTATACTTGTGAGAGAAATGTGTATGCATACACCACACCGTCAAAAAAAGTAGGGAAAAATAAGGAAAAAATCCGGTTAGGGACGCTATATAGAAAAGCTCATAATTCTGAAAGTCCTTCACAAGCAGGAATAATTATTCATGAAGCCTCGCATCTTTGCATAAAAACAGAAGATCATGCATATGAAAGGGAAAATTGTCAAAAATTAACGGAGGATAAGGCCATAAAAAATGCCGATTCCTATCGTCTCTCTGCAGAAGAGGTTTGGTTCAATAAAGAATCCCCAACCGAAGAAATTGATTCAAAGGTGGTCAAAACTAAGGAAATTTAAAAAAAAGTAATTTATGAACGTCACCTACACACAAAAACTACCCCCCGCACAAAAGAAGGATGCGCCCACCGCAGCCTCCGTCCTTGACGCATCTTCGCAAAGCGAAGCCCTCCAGCGTAAAGCCGACATGGCGAACAACGCCGCACAGCGAGAAGAAGCCCCGCGACCGAATAACACAGGGATGCCGGACAATTTAAAATCCGGTATTGAGAGCCTCTCCGGTTTCTCCATGGACGACGTGCGAGTACATTACAACAGCAGTAAGCCTGCAACGGTTCAGGCTCTCGCATACACGCAGGGGACAGACATTCATGTCGCCCCCGGCCAAGAAAAGCACCTCCCCCACGAAGCATGGCACGTCGCCCAGCAAATGGCCGGGCGAGTATCGCCAACAACGAATGTCAACGGAATACCAGTGAATGATAATGCAACGCTAGAGCATGAAGCCGATGTCATGGGGGAAAAGGCTGTGCAATGTAAGAAGGGGAAAGAAAAAAGCAAAAAAAGAAAAATATCTAAGAATATCGCCCAATTTCTATTAGGAACTTTTGATAAGAACAAGTTGAATGTTGTAGGTGAAAATCATGATGAAAGCGACAAACGAAGAGACAAAGAAAAAGAATGGACTAAAAAGCAATATGACGACAAGGGGGTACATTATTGGCTTGAATATGAGTTTAATTTTAATAAACGTTTTGGCGATCCTCAAGACCTTCGTGTAAAATTTCTTTACACTTCAATAAGAGACAATTTATACACGCTCCTTGATTTTATAACTAAGGTTACCAACAAAATATATAATACTGATGAAGAAAAAAATTACTACATTCAAGAATACGACAAGTATATTGAAACAGCAAATTATTACATTAGTCTCATGTCTGACGAATTAACAATGAAAAACATTGTTTTTGACATTTGTTTAGACGCAAGGATATTATTATGCTGTGATGCTCTTAAAGAGAAATTAAACAATATAAAAACAGCAATAAACTGGAAAACAATTAATAAACAAAACGTGCAAAAATGGATTGAAGAAAGTTTAATAATTACAAACGATTTAGATGATAAACTTAGATGTAAGGATACAGATTCAGATACGCTATGCAAAGATAGGTCGGTAGCAATGCATTCTACAGCTACCCTTGCATGTCAACATAATGAAAAAGGCATATGGAAAATAGGCGATAAACATGTTTGGGATATATATCATTATTGCCGAGAAAAGCATATAACAAATAGAGAATACCAATTAATAGATCAAGATGCTTTTAACAAATTAATAGATAACAGAAAAGAAGACAAAGAGCTTAAAAAAGGTAATCAATGAAATCTACATATGCACAAAAGTCTTCCATCATTCAAAAGGCTGCTGATTCAAAAGCAACCTCAGTCCATGACGCATCTTCGCAAAGTGAAGCCCTCCAGCGTAAAGCGGACATGGCAAACAACGCCGCCCAGCGTAAAGAAGCCCCGCGACCGAACAACACGGGAATGCCAGACAATTTAAAGTCTGGCATCGAGAGCCTCTCCGGCTTCTCCATGGACGACGTGCGCGTGCATTATAACAGCTCAAAACCTGCTACTGTACAGGCACTCGCCTACACACAAGGTACAGACATTCATGTAGCCCCCGGTCAAGAAAAGCACCTCCCGCATGAAGCATGGCATGTGGCGCAGCAAATGGCAGGAAGGGTTTCTCCTACAACAAATATTAATGGAATGCCGGTAAATGACAATGCTGGGCTGGAGCATGAAGCCGATGTCATGGGGGAAAAGGCGGAGAGTCAAAAGAAACAAAAAAGAAGCGTAAAAACAAAAAATATAAATACATGTACTCAGATGTTATTCTATGATTATACGATTCATGAAACTGGGGCTCAAACTATCTTTGCCGTAAAAACACTCGCTAATATTTTCAACGAAAAGAACATAGAAAAATTTTTTTCACATAAAGAACAATATTGGAATCAATTATATAACATTGACGATGTCAACGATGCTGATAAAAATGGATACACCATTATACTGAAAGATATTATCGAGTTCTTAAAAGAAAATGAAGAAAGCATTGATCAGCATATAGAAGAATTTATAAACGACGTAGTGAATGGCAAACGCGAAGTAGACGGTGATCCCAATTTATGGACACGAAAATTTATAAAAATCAATGAAAACACATATCCTCCCACAATTGAAAAAAATTCTTTTGAAGACTTGTTAGACCCTTTCAAAAAGGTAAAAAATATACTAATAAACGCACGAATGTTACATGAAGCCGAACAAGGACTTAAACCTGAAGAAAACGAGAATTTTCAAACCGTTTGTAAAATCGCATTAGATATGTGTGATAAAGTAAGTAAACCCAAAGCTATACAAATAATGCAATCATATTTTAATAATAGAGCAATTGACGCAATAGCTAACTTTAATAGGATAAGAGGAAAAATAGAAGAAATAAAAAAAGAAAAACTTTTTCGCAATAGCTATACTCGTTCGAAAAATGTGTATGCATACGTCAAAGAAGTAGGAAAAAATAAGGAAAAAGTCCGGTTAGGGACGCAATATAGACGTGTACCTAATGAAGGTAGCCCTTCACGAGCAGGAGTACTTATTCATGAAGCCTCGCATCTTTGCATAAAAACAGACGATTATGCATATGAGAAGGAAGATTGTCAAAAATTAACGGAGGATAAGGCCATAAAAAATGCCGATTCCTATCGTCTCTCTGCAGAAGAGGTTTGGATCAATAAAGAATCCCCAACCGAAGAAATTGATTCAAAGGTGGTCAAAACTAAGGAAATTTAAAAAAAAGTAATTTATGAACGTCACCTACACACAAAAACTACCCCCCGCACAAAAGAAGGATGCGCCCACCGCAGCCTCCGTCCTTGACGCATCTTCGCAAAACGAAGGGCTACAAAGAAAGGCCGACATGGCGAATAACGCCGCCCAGCGTGAAGAAGTTCCTCGCCCCAACAACACAGGAATGCCGGACAACTTAAAATCCGGTATCGAAAGCCTTTCTGGTTTTTCGATGGATGATGTGCGCGTGCATTACAACAGCTCTAAACCAGCTACAGTACAAGCTCTAGCGTATACACAAGGCACCGACATTCATTTAGCCCCCGGTCAAGAAAAACATCTTCCGCACGAAGCTTGGCATGTTGCCCAGCAAATGGCTGGAAGGGTTTCGCCAACCACGAACATCAATGGATTGCCCGTGAATGATAATGCAGGGCTGGAACATGAAGCCGATGTCATGGGAGAAAAGGCGGTACAGTGCAAGGCAAATAAAAGCGAAATAACAAAGAATAGCATTTGCCCAAGCAATGTAGCACAATGCGAAAACGGAAAAAAATTGGAGAACATCCAAAAAGATACTCCTTATGGATATTTTTTATTGAAAGAATTGTGCTATAACGACCTCTCCTCCGGAGCCGCTATGGAACTATTAGAATTCTATCCAAATGAAAAAATCGGCGATGATGGAAACTATATCAGTTTAGTTCAAATAGTTAAAGAAAGCGAAGAAAAAATTGAAGGAGCAAGAGATGGAAACACAGGTTTTGCCAAAAGAATGGTGACAGAAGATGGCCCATACAAAGGGTGGGCCGTCGATTCTGATTGGATCTATAAATATTATCCTTACCTAGACCGCGCAATGCTTAATAGAATGTTTGTTCCCGAATTAGGAAAAGATAAATTAGGAGAAGATCATTCTGAAGCAATAATAACAAAAATTATGAACCCCCATGGAACTGATTCGCCGAAACTTCGTGGTCTTAATAAAAAATCTTCTTTATTATTTATCAACAAAGATTTCCGATACCCAGAAATTCGCTTAAGAACAGATCAATCTCTTTATCACCCCTCTGAAAAACCGAAAGATCGTCACAATGGGTGGTCCACCGTAAAAAATGAAGGGAAATGGGATGGTTCTGCTGCATTAAGAGACGCTCCTTCCGGAAAAAAAAGGATGGATTTTAAAGTGATGGCTTTGCTTAATGACGATTTTAATTTAGGTATAATTGAATGGGGTTACGATTCAGAAAACAGACAAGTTTACTTTAATTATGTTGAAAATGAAGACAATGCTCTCGGCTTTTTCGCTGCAACAGCGAGACAATGGAATTCAATAGAACTAGATAAATATGGAAAATTTGATTCACCAGACGAAAAAAGTCATAAATTATTTCAAATGCCTACAGAATATAAGAAACCTCCTATCGAACCCATTTAAGCTTTCACAAACGCGGAATCTCAAGATTTTGCATCAATTAAAAGATGAAACCAGTCCATCATACTTTCGCACGCACTAATCAGGATTAAATTATCGAAATACTCAGATATATACATATTGTATCTTTAATCGAGTAACTAACGACATGTAAAAAAGTCACGCCAACAGAATAAACGAGCCAGGCAGATGTCGCAATCTTTGAAACTCAGCCCACACCAATTTTATTACAAAGTCAACAACAACCAAGATAAAAAAAATCTCATCTAAATAAAATAAAGCAAAGCCATCCCCAACATATTTTCCATATTAACGTCCCTTTTTAAAGGAGCGTCAACACGTCCTTTATTCAAGGCCTTAAAGAAAAAATGTTGGGCGGTTACTATTTTTAAAATAAGCAACAGCGAATTACATTAACAACGTATACACAGCAACATACAAATTAAAACAATGAACAACAAATTGTTCACCTCATAAAATTATTTTATTTGCAATTCTGAAATTTGAATATATATTCGTTTATAGGTTTACCTATGCAATTTGTACAACGTGAAAAAGAAAAAAAGAAACTGATAGATGCATATCAGGCCATGCGACAGTCCGGCCGCCAACAACTGAGATTCGTCATAGGCGAAGCTGGATCCGGGAAAACAGTCCTGATAAACCAATTCCTCGATGAAATTTCCGCTACCACAGACCAGACGCCTGTTGTTTCAAGTAGCTGTAGTGTATAGTCCGATTACAGCATACCCTACCAGCCGTTCAAGGAACTGCTCAAGCAGTTGCTGAAAGATGTTGACGAAGAAGATTCCAAAAAAGAAAAGTTCAAGGAGGTTTTCCGTTTCTGCGGTAGTGTAAATCAAACTGAGTCATCGTCCGTTGTTTGATTCCTTAGTAAAAGTTATACAATTTTAAACCGGTCCTCGAACCTTATACATAGTTGCTGTGCAATTAAGGACCAGTTTGCTAGCGGCATAGTCCATTTCTTCCTGATGTTGCGATAGGCAAGATAGACCAGCTTGATAAGCGAGTCGTCTGACGTAAACACACCCTTTGTCTTAGTCACCTTGCGAACCTAATGAAAATTGCCCTAGTAGCGCAAATTTTCCTCACCCTCTCGGTCCCAAGAATCTATCCCCATTCAAGTGAATCATGTGTTCCGGCATTTCGGCAATCCAAACTTCGGTATCCCAAGCCAAATCTGCCGCGAACTTTTTATAGGTTGCAAAATCAAGGAATGCCGTCACAAAAATTTTCCCTGCCTTGACTTTCTTGGTCAAGGCACCAAGTTCAACAATCCTCTTTGGGTCCATCGGCCCTACCGATGTAACAGCCTCCACAAAGAAAAGCCAGTTCTTTTCTTCGTCATAAAAGACGACATCAGGCATTTTATCATGCAGAGTAATAGCAAAGCCAAGCTTCTTAAGGGTTTCAACATCCTTCACCAAATCTTTCTCGGTTGAGTCGCCCACATATAGACATTTGGCGTTTGGAGCGAATCTAGGTGCAAAATCTTCAATAATCGCTTTTTGCAACTTATTATGCTTACCCGGTGAAAGCGTCAACTGCAGACCATTTACAGAAAGAGCTTGTTTTTGCTTGTCTTTTTTCGAAGCATAGATGCTTTTGAGAGACTCATGTTTTTTCAGGAACGTCTTTACAGATTCTTCAGAACCCTTGTTTTTTAGCACATTCAAAAATTCTTCCGTCAATCGGTAGCGGTAATTGGGGCTGTTGGTTGCTAATCCATTATCTTCAACAAATGCAGCCGTCCTAAAATGATGCAACGCATTTTTACGGACTGTTTCACGAGTGTTTTCGGCATAGGGTGTTTCACGATAGAACATGTTGATGTAACTCATCATATCGTGAATACGAATCCATTCATTCTGTGCGCATTCCCATTTGCTCTTTGGGTAGATTTTTGCCATGACCAGTAACACATAACAGCACAAGTCATTTTGCTGTTTCTCGGGAACGCCTAGCGCAATCAAAATATTACGAATTTTATCAACATTGCTCATGCGCAGGCCTCCTGAAGAATCTCATCGCAGTTCTCTTCCGAAAAATCTTTGCTCTTTATAAGCATTCGGCCCATCTCCTGAATCTGTAGCATGTTCGGGATAGGCATAGCATTCACTTCGGTTGAATTGACCTGGGTCGAGCCATTCAAAATTCTATAGTATGAATCATAAAGGGTCGAATTAAACAATACATACAGTCCATAAACAGTACATTCAGAAAGTTCTTCTTCGCCATCTATAAAGTTGATTTTATTTTGCGTGCTAATAAATTGATACCCAGGGAATTTTCGCTTAAGGTAGATTCCGCTTTGCAGTCTGCGTTTTTCTTCTTTGGAAGTAAAGCGTTTTACGAAAAGGTAATTTCTATTCTTTTGCAGCAGGCTCTGTTTTTCGTTAGATACGAATTCATGCTCAATTCCCGCAGGGAACGAAACCTTTCCTTCTTTGATATGACGGCTGTAGAAAAGGGGAACATTATTTTCAGATTTTTCTGATTCAAGCAACTCAGGAACACGAAAATCAACAACCAAGCCGGTTTTCATTTTCATTCCTAGGCTGGGCAAAGTGTTTCCGAAAGAACTGATTGTCTTCAAGACCTTCAAATTTTCCTTGTTTGCCGGCAAATAAACATAGTTGGTCAAGGGGGACACAACCGTGTTGTACGGAGCCTCGAAATGGTGTATTTTGCTAAAATCGCCGTTGCCATTCGTTGTTGAAATAGCAACCTTCGGAGAATGTTTTTGTTGCTTTTTCAACTTGAAAATCATCGTTTCTTGCAAAACAGATTCCTTGTCAAACACATCTGTCCTGCTTTCAAACAAGTGTATTCGTTCTAACGAAGTGTTGCTGATTAAATATTTTCTAAAACTCTCAAAGTAGGCGCCCGATGTCCAAGAGCGGGGCGTAATGTAAACCATTTGCCCGTTTTCTTTAAGATTGAAAATTCCCATCGCCGCAAACAGGAAATACAAATTGGGGGCTCCATGACAAACTTCTGGCATTGCCAAAGCCTCAGGGGCATCCTTCGATATTTTCTTGTAGGGCGGGTTGCCGATAATCAAGTCGTATTTCTTCGTTTCCGAAGCAAAAAGGTCACCATTGAAAGAATTTCTTTGGGAGAGGATATAATTGTCTTCGATTACTTCGTAAGAAAACTTCTTGTATTCCTTTTTTACCAATTCAAGGTTAGACTTGAGTAACGGCAAAACATGCGGATCGTTTTCGTAACACACAACTTCAACTTTCACCGAAGAATCTTGTTGCAAAATTCTTTCTGCAACCGAAATAGCCAAAATGCCGGAACCGGCCCCCGCATCTAGAATAGAAACACTCTTTTTTAAACCCGCCAAATCAAATAACGACGCCATAAAACGAGCGGTTTCGACACTCGTAAAAAACTGCCCGTACTCTTTTCTTAGAGTTTTGGGCATCTGCGATATGAAGTCATTTGTTTTTTGGCAGATGATGTTCAGCATAATTCAAAAATACATAAAATAAATGTCACTAAAATGACAGCACAAGAACCACCGGGGCTTCGCAATCACTATTTTAAAACCACCCATCGGTGAAAAACTTGTCAAAAGCGCAAAGTAGCGCATTGACCAAGTCAAATTCGGCAATTTTGAATAAACTCACTAGAGATTCCCAACTAGGGCCACCGGCCCCGCCAGTCTGCGCTGTACAACATTGCCAATATTGGCAATGTAAATCACGCTTTTTTGCAACTTCTCTTCTGGCAAAGGAGGGCTATTCTTCGGCTACATCCGTATACAACGGAACTTTTTTCGCGCCAACAGCGCTCCCGCACGAAGCACCCCGCACATCAAAGGGCAAGCGATCTTCCCGGATTGTCATTTTTGCGAACATGTTCACCGCCGCAGAAACCGTAATTCCAACAGAGCGGCAAAATGTCTCGAATTGTTTCTTGGTATCGTCGTCCATCCGGACACACACTACAGACATTTACAACCTCATTTTAACAACATTTTGAATCTAAATTATTCAAATTTGTCTGTCAACACGCCAACACACATAAACTACAAAATCAAAATTTTATTCTAACAACAAACATAAAAAACTTTACTTTGTAATACAACGTATATACAAAAACACCCGCTCATAGAGCGGGTGTTTTTGAATTTTATGTAAGTCCGACTAGATGAAGGCTTCGATGCCGCCGCGGCACTTCTTCCAGGCCGGATCCTTCTTTTCGAGGAGGTCCATGACCTTTTCGTAGGTGGCGGTATTGGCAAAGCCCTTCCACAGGCGGCGTTCAACGGATTCGCCGGAATCCTTGTCAATCGTCGTGATGGTGTCGTAGTAATCGTGGTTGTCCTTGAACTCGTTGATGAGGATGCCCTTCAGGTCTTCGCTGTAGATCTTGGAGGCATACTTCAGCAGGGACTCGTTGAAGTCGAGCTCGTTTTCGACGAGGTACTCGAAATCGCGAATCGGGTCGCCGTAGATGAGCCAGTGGCGGAGCGCAATGGCCACCACGAGGTCCTTCACGGCACTACGGAAGATGAACTTGTCTTCGAGGCGACCGTTCCAGGTAATCCTTGTCAGCGGGTTATCGTCGTTGGCCTCGATGGACACGCCCTGGCCCGGGACCACGCGGCGAATCTTGATGGGCAAACGAGTGAGCAGCTGCCAAGCCTTGGTGTAGGCAATGGTCTTGCGGACGAAATCCTTTTCCTTTTCGGGGGCTACGCGCACAAAGGCACCGAAGCAACGCTGGTAAAGCGTTTCCTTGTCGAAGATGCAGTCGCTGGAGCGGCATTCGCTGAGCTTGCCATCCATCATGAACAGCGTCTTGGCGAGTTCCGGGCGCATGCGGACTTCGAGCTTGCGGGTACGGGCTTTGAGGCGCACACCGTCTTTGTAGACGTAGGTGAAGCCTTCTTCCTGGTAACGCTGCCAGATGAAGAACTGCAAATCGTCGGCGGCGCGCAGGTGGTAGCTGAACACCGGGTTCTGGCGGTTGTTCGCCATGGTCACCTGGTTCAGGAAGGTATCGGCACCGGGGTACGGCACCACGACCTTCACGAGCACCTTCGGGTTCACCGGCTTCTTGCTCTTCTTGAAGTAGTTTTCGTAGGTGAACAAGCTCTGGGCACCGTTGATGATCTTCGGGCGTTCAATGAACAGCACCTTCTTGCCGTCGCGTTCCTTGAGGCGCAGGTCGTCGCCGGTCAGCGTCATGCCGTTGTGCAGGAACGGGAAGTCTTCCACGTCCACGTTCTTGTCGTCGGCGCGTTCCATCGTCTGGAAGGCATCGATAAGGGCAGCGTTCGTGTGCGTGAGGTTGCCGAGGTAAGTACGGATGTTGCTACTGACGATAGCCATGTTGTGCTTCGTCTTGAGGCGCTTACCGAGGTTCACGTGGTAATCGAAAATCGTGCGGATCGGGCAGAAGCCGAGGAAGAGCTCGCCGTGTTCGCTGGTCATGTGCAGCGGGTCGGAATCCATCACGATTTCAAGCTTGTCGTCCACGGAGCGGAAGTCGCGGGTCAGGTCGTCGTGCTCGGCGATAATTTCGAGCTTGGCCTTGACTTCGGTCTTCCAGATAGAAAGCTTGCGGCGCATGTCCTTGAGAGTGCGTTCCAGTTCACTGTCCGTGATATCGCGGCTAGAGCGGGTGCGGAGCACCGTAATCTCGAGGGTTTCCATGTAGGGACGGCTGGCCGGGGTATCTTCGCCATCATCCTCTTCGTCGTCGCTAATCTTGTTGATGGCCCAGGGGTCGGCCTCTTCTCGCAGCGACATGAAGAACGGATTTTCCGGGTCGCTCGTGCGGAACACGGCAATCTGCAGCTGCTTCAGGTCTTTCGTCAGGTGAGAAACCACTTTTTCGAGCGGGGTGGTCTCATCGAGGAAGATAAAGAATTCCAGGAAACCCTGGGAATATTGGAATCCATGGAAACAACCGTCCTCGTCCAGATTCAGGTGCCTGAGGGCTTTAATTCTGTCAGTAGGGTCGTTGGGATTGAGACTTAAGAGGCTAGCTACGAAAGCCAACCGACGTTCCTGAGATTTTGTTAATTCCATTCTTATCCTCTAACGTGGAATCGACCAATACACCATTTAATAATGTATTGTCTCGTATTTGCACACTAAAAATAGTTTCAATTGGTCCATTTTGGACAGTCCAAGCGAAAAATCTTTAAAAAAACTTTTCAAAATCGCAAAAATCCAATGCTCATTTGAGCAAAAAGCATTCTTTTTACTTTTTTTTTCTGCCGGACCCCTATGTTTTTGTAAAAATACTATGATTTAATCATTAGGAGAGCTTTTTATGAACTTGCTAGATATCATTGCCAAAGCCAAAGACGAAAAGGTCACTTCACTCGACCTGTCCCAGAAGGGTCTGAGGATTCTTCCGCCCACCCTTTTCGAGATCGAATCGCTCGAAGAACTGAACCTCGACAGGAACCTCCTCGTGGAACTTCCCGAGGACATCGGCCTGCTGAAAAACCTAAAAAGCCTTTCCGTCAGCGAAAACGACCTTATGTCGTTGCCCGACAGTATCGGCAACCTCACGAAGCTCACGAACCTTTACCTAGGCTACAATAGCCTTTCCGAACTGCCCGACACCGTGGGCAGCCTCAAGAACCTGCAGAAGGTGAACATCGCGAAAAACCAGCTCCTCGACCTCACCCCCGAAGTCGGCAAGTGGGAGAAGGTCACCAAGTTCAGCCTGCACGACAACATGCTCTCCGAAATACCGGCCGCCATAGGGAAGATGGCGAGCCTCGAAAAGCTCTACCTGGACAACAACGACCTCACGTCCATCCCGGCTAGCCTCGGGAAACTCGAGAACCTCGAAATTCTCATGATTTCGGGCAACCACATCGGGGCCATCCCCTCTGAATTCGGCAACCTCAAGAAGCTCCGCGAACTCGTGCTCGACGCAAACCAGCTCGCCACGCTCCCCGAAAGCCTGGCCGAGTGCGACAACCTCTCCGTCATCTCCATCATAGAAAACCCGATGGAAGGCGGAATCCCGCGCGTGTTGCTGGACAAGAAGGGATTGAATATAGACCAGTAGGGATCTAGGGGTCAGGGGCTAGGATCTGGAATCTAGGGTGAAAGGACGCCCCTGCGGGGCTACGGACTAGAGACGAAAGATATTAAGAGGGACAACATGTGTTCTTTTTTCATTTATGCTATTCAGCGACACACTCTCGTCTCTCGCCTTTCGTCTTTCGTCTTTCGTCTTTCGTCTCTCGTCTTACTCGCCGCCTGTAGCGACTTCATGTCGCCCGTAAAAGAGACTCCCACGCCGACAGAATACCAGTACAACTACTGGCTCCTCGAGAAGACCTACTTGTTCGAGGACGAACTGGACAAGCTGGACCCCGACGGGGATTCCGTCCAAACCCTTTACAGGGCGCTCGACGACCCCTACACCCGCTACGTTCCCCCTTCCAAAAGCAAGCAAGCGGAAAAGCAGATGACATCCAGCATCATCGAAGGGGATATCGGGCTCGAGTACATGTACGACCCCGAAGCAGAACACGTCCTGTTCGTCTACCGCGTGTATCCCAAAAGCCCGGCAGCAGAAGCCGGAGTTCCCCGCTACGGAAACATCATCAGCATCAACGGCCACGAAATCAAGACCCAGGAAGACCTGAGCGTCTTCGATTCCGTCATGGCCTACAGCGAGAAGATCTCCCTAAAGATCGAAAAGGACTCTACCACGCACACCTACAAGATGAAGAAAGCGGACATCTATGCACCGACAATCTTCATCGACACCATCGGCGAATTAATTTACATACAAATTAGAGAATTTAAACCCCAAACCATTGACCAGGACACCGGATCTTTCGGCGAGCTCAGGGATTACCTAGACTCCACACGCAACGAAAAAGACGTGCGCATTCTTGACCTCAGGAACAATCCCGGAGGACACGTGAGCCAGTGCGTGAGCATGGCGGACCTGTTCGTTAAAAAAGGGACTCTATCGACAAGAAACTGGAGAGCCTTCAGAGCGGACGGGAAAGCGGTACACCGTAGCGATAGCCAAGAAGCGAAGAAGGGCGATGCCGGTGAAAATGGGAAATTCCTCATTCTGGTCAACGAGAATAGCGCAAGCTGCGCAGAAATTTTCACAGCCGCAGTCACTGAACTCGCCCCCATCCCTGTCGTAGGCCATACAACGTTCGGCAAGGGAATCGGCCAGACTACCTGGAGCACACTCGAAGGCGGGCTCGCCATCATCACCAACTTGGAATTCCGGACTCCCACAAACGGATCGTACAACAAAACAGGCATAAAGCCCGACTATCCCTGCGACGAAACCGAATCCATCTACGAGTGCGTCGAAAATGCGGCGGCTACAGAATTCGGGAAGAAAAAAAGCAAGGCCGTTAGCGCACACCGGATGAAAATCCTCCCCAAAAAGAGCTCGGGCGGCGGAGCTTACATAAAATCAGAAGAATATCCCGACTCCCTCTTGCAAAAAGAACTCTAAAAGTTCATATTTATCAAATAAGAGCTTAATGCGAGGCGACCATGAACAAGACTACTTTTTTTACAGTACTTATATCCATCTTGACCTTCTTCCTGTTCTCCTGCTATACAACGACAACAGAGTACGAAGAGGACGGACCATTTGAAGACGCCATCCGCACAGCTGCCGAGGCAAGGGGACTGAAGCTCCCTCTGAACGATGAAGAATTCGAGCAGTTGCCGATAGAACTCCAGGAATTCGAAGTCGCCTACGAATTGCTGGATTTGTTCTACCTGTACGCCCACATGAAGCACGAACTGGGGGATCGGAACGACTATTTTGCCAAGGCCGGCTACATTCCCTTATACCAGGATTATCCCGCCGAGTTCCGCGACATCTACTACATGTTCGACCAGATGAGCTGCCCGTTCACGAACTATTTTGACCCGTCTTTCTACGAAGCCATATCGGACCTGCTATTCTATTCCGACTACGGTGTCGGATTCGGAGTTAGGCTAGACACCATTGAACACGCACCCAACGCAGAAGCCGTCATCGCAAACGTATACCCCCAAGGTCCCGCCAAGGATGCCGGGCTTATGGAAGGCGACATCATTGTCAGCATAGACCGCAAGAGCGTAACGAGATCCACCTTTGAACAAATCGAAACAACCAGCAAGGACGGCGATGTATACCAGTTCGACATTCTCCGCGGAGAAGACACCCTCACCGTAGACATCACCGCAGGCCAAGTCCAGGCACCGACCGTATTTGTCAACTACAGGGGAGACATCCCCATAATTACCATCACCGAATTTACCGATACAACAACCATGGTCACAGGAACGTACGGAGAATTCAAGGAAGCCCTCGAACAAACCGCAGGTGCAAAGGCAACAATCATCAACCTTGCCGACAACGGCGGCGGATCGGTAAACCTTTGCGAACCTATGGCCGCAGAATTGCTTCCCGAAAACACAGTCCTCGGCTACGCCATCTCTGCTGAAATCGACAGTTCAAGGAACGATTACAAGCAGAGAATCGACACCACCATCATGGTGCCCTCCGATTTCGGCAAGACCGGCGATGGCATTGCAAAGGACCGCTACGTCGTATTCATCGAGAACGGAGAAACGGCCAGTTGCTCAGAACTCATGATTTCCGCAGTCACGGCGGCAAGGAACGCCCCGGTAGTCGGCACGCGCAGCTATGGCAAGGGAATCGGTCAATACTATATCCCGACGGTGGCCGGCGGATTCGCAGGGGTGACCAGCGTACAGTTCCTAGACAAGAACCGGGACAGTTACCACACGTTCGGCATCGAGCCTGACGTTGTCAAGACGACCCTCAAGGAATCCGTGGACGAAGCATTTAGAATCGCAGAAGAAGCAACTATGGTCAGAACGGCAGGTTACGGCGACTCACCCACAGGGCACTTCCCTGCTCTCACCCGCAAAGTCGGCGGCAAGCCGCAGCTGAACCGCCGCGACCATTTCGGCGCGTTCAAGGTGATAAAGTCCCCGATCCATTCCAAATAGTCAAACGGGATTACTTCTCGCCAGTCACGTCCCGCATGCGGACCATCACGTCCGTCGTGTCGTTCACCTTCACGGCGGGGGCAGCGAGAGTGAGTTCCACCTGCTTCCTAATTTCAGCAACCTGAACCTTAAGCTTTGCAAGGCGTTCCCCGGCAAGCTTCGGAGTCGCAATCATCGTCTTCGAAAGCGGATTGATCCAGGCGCCCTTCGCATTCTTGAAACCGAAATGCAGGTGCGGGCCTGTGCTGCGCCCGGTCGAACCGACGCGCCCGATAATCTGGCCCGCCGACACGTGAGCCCCTACGCCCACACCGCGAGACGACATGTGCATATACCAGCTCACCGAATTGTCCCTGTGCTTGATGGCAATCTTGTTCCCGCTCAGCGGGTCAAAGCCCGAGACGGTCACGACACCGACTGCGACAGCGTGGACAGGCGAGCCCGTGGGGCTACCATAGTCCACTCCGTGATGGACCGTACGCTTGCCTGTAATGGGATGGATGCGGGAGCCGTAGGAACTTGTAATGTGCAGGCGATCTAGCGGGTAACGGAGTCCGTCAAAAATCAGCGCCTCGCCCGATTCCGTGTAATGCGCATTGTACGTACTCTTGGGGTCGCCGTCGTAATAGCGGAACGCCTCGTGGTGGCCGACAGTCCGGCCTTCGAACTCGGCGTAAATCACCTTGCCATCAATCCAGATGGAATCCTGGTAGAACGTCTCTTCCAGCAAAATGCGGAAACGGTCGCCCGGCCAAGCCTGCCTGAAGGCGACCTTGCACTGAAGCACTCCGCCCACGATCCCTACCATGCGCGAAGGGATGCCGACCTTATGCAGAATGCCGCTCAGGGTACCGTCCTTCTCTATCACGCCCTCGTACACGGACTGGCGAATCTTTACCGGCTTCTCGATACGACTGTAGACGTAACCTGTATCCACCTTGCTCATCACATGGATGACCGCCGGGTTGGGCGCATAGCGGAAACGCTGGACGCTGCCGCTGGAATCCAGGGCTGCAAAGAACACATGTCCCACACGCATCTTGGAAAGCTCCACGCTGTCCTGCATGCCGATCACAATCTTGCCGCGTTCCTTCTGGTTGATCTGCATGCGGTAAAGCACCTGGAAAAGGCCGTCGCCCGCGCGGACAGTATCGTTATGGATAATCCAGTTACCCGGCAGTTGCTGCAACCGATCTATTTCGAGCCTGAGCGAATCTGCCGTGGCAGCAAGCTGTTTGCCTTCTTCTTGCAGGTCTGCAATCTTCGCCTCTTCGCGACAACCTACAAGGGACACAAGAATAAAAAGAACAAAAAGTCTAAAAAGGGACATCAAAACCTATCCATAAACAAAGCGAATTAAAGATAACTATTAAAAAAAAGCCCTGGCGGGAAAGCCAGGGCAAAAATCGATAATGGAGCCGGTGTAGCCGGCAGACCAATTACGGATTGGCAGCAGCCGGAGCTTCGGCCGGAGCAGCCGGAGCGGCAGGAGCAGCTTCGGTCTTGGCCGGTTCAGCAGCGGCCGGCTTGGCGGCAGCAGCCTTCGGAGCGGCAGCCGGCTTGGCAGCGGCCTTCGGAGCGGCCTTGGCTTCTACCTTCGGTTCTTCCTTCGGAGCGTCAGCGGCATGGGTGTCAATGAGTTCCATTTCGAACACGAGGAGGCTGTTGCCCGGAATCTGGGAACCACGGCCATGCGGACCGTAAGCGAGGTCGCTAGGGATCCATGCGGTCACCTTGCCACCGACCTTCATGAGCTTGAGCATTTCGGTCCAGCCCGGAATCACGGCGTTAATCGGGAACTCGAGAGGTTCGCCACGGTCGACGGAACTGTCGAACTTGGTGCCGTCCAGGAGCGTGCCGGTGTAGTGCACCTTCACGATGTGGCCTTCTTCAGGCGTAGCACCGGTACCTTCGGTGATGACCTTGTACTGAAGACCGCTGGCAGTCGTCACGACGCCTTCGGCAGTCTTGTTAGAAGCGAGGAAGGCTTCGCCGGCAGCCTTGTTGGCTTCGGCAGCGATACTATCCTTCTTGACCTTTTCGGCCTGGCGGGCCTGGGAGAGGTCGGTCAGGGTCTGGAAAATCACGGAGTCGTTCATCAGGAACTTAGCAGAATCTTCCATATAACGTTCCTTGAACGCCTGGATGAAGAGGTCAATGTCCAAGTCGATGGAATCACGGGTAACAAGCTGGAAGTGAGCCTGGTTGCCGAAATGGGCACCGAGAGCGTAGCTGTACTTTTCCTTTTCAGTGACAAGGGAAGTCTTGGTCTTCGGGCCCTGGCAGAACTGGTCGCATCCAGTCAGAAGCATGGCAATAGCGCCAGCTGCAATAATCATTTTTGTCTTCATAAGAAGTCCTCTTTTTGAATTGACATCAGTAAAATAGCAAAACGACAGTGATTTAGCGCACGAAAAAAAGATTTTTACACGTTCTTTTCGTATATTATGTTGGAATTATCGTTTTTAAGGACTTTATATGTGCGGAATAGTCGCCTACATTGGCACAAACCAAGCCTTGCCCATTCTCGTCGGCGGGCTCAAGAAACTGGAATATCGCGGTTACGACAGCTCGGGCGTCGCCCTTATTGACAACGGAACCATCAAGGCGGTAAGGGCCTCCGGCAAAATCAAGGAACTTGAGGACAAGCTCAAGGTGGACCCGCCCAAGGGCACCATCGGCATTGCGCACACCCGCTGGGCCACACACGGCGCCCCGACCGTCGAGAACGCCCACCCGCATACAAGCTATAACGGCAAGATTTCCATCGTCCACAACGGCATCATCGAGAACTACGCAAGCCTCAAGGCCAAGCTCATCTCGGACGGCGTGAAGTTCAACTCCGAGACCGATACCGAAGTTGTGGCCCACCTGATTGCACGTTTCTACAACGGCGACCTGAAAACCGCCGTCATCAAGGCGCTCGCCCTTGTCGAGGGCACGTTCGGCCTCGCCGTCATCTCGAGCGACGAACCGGGGACGCTCATCGGCGCCCGCCGCGGATCCCCGCTCATCCTCGGCATCGGGAACAACAACGACTATTTCCTCGCCAGTGACGTCTCCGCCATCATCAACCACACGCAAAAAGTCGTCTACCTCGACGACAACGACATCGTGCAGGTGAAGGACGGAAGCTACTCCATCGTCAACATGAACAGCCACGAAGTCCAGCGCGAAGTCAAGGACGTGGAATTCGACGCCGACGCCGTCGCCAAGGGCGGCTTCGAGCACTTCATGCTCAAGGAAATCTTCGAACAGCCCGAAGTGCTGCGCAACACCATGCGCGGAAGGCTTCTCGTGGCCGAGGGCAATGCAAAGCTTGCCGGTCTCGACACGAACATCAAGGAACTGAGGAACATCAACCGCATCATCATCACCGCCTGCGGCACGAGCTATTATGCCGGCATGGTCGGCGAATACATGATCGAAGACCTCGCAGGGGTGCCGGTCGAAGTGGAATACGCTTCGGAATTCCGCTACAGGAATCCCATCATCAAGCCGGGCACTCTAGTGCTCGCCATCAGCCAGTCCGGCGAAACGGCCGACACGCTCGCAGCTCTCAAGGAAGCCCAGCAGAAGGGGGCCACGGCCCTCGCCATCTGCAATGGCGTCGGGTCGACCATCGCTCGCACGAGCGATGGTGGCGTGTACCTACACGCCGGCCCCGAAATCGGCGTCGCAAGCACCAAGGCGTTCACCTCGCAAGTCACCGTGCTCGCCATGATCGCGCTCCTGCTCGGCCGCCAGCGCCGACTCAGCTTCGAGACGGGGGCCGACATTGCGAAGTCGCTCCTGGAACTTCCCCAGCTCGCCGAGCAGACGCTCAAGCTTTCCGACAAGATCAAGGAACTGGCCAAGGCTTACAGCAAGGCGAACAACTTCCTCTACCTGGGTCGCCACTTCAACTATCCGGTCGCGATGGAAGGGGCACTCAAGCTCAAGGAAATCAGCTACATCCATGCGGAGGGCTACCCCGCCGCCGAAATGAAGCACGGCCCCATCGCCCTCATCGACGAGAACATGCCCGTCGTGGTCATCGCGCCCAAGGATGCGCTCTTCGACAAGATTATCAGCAACGTCCGCGAAATCAAGGCCCGCGGAGGCAAGGTCATTGCCATCACGACAGACGACTGCAGCCCGCTCGACGAGATTGCCGACCACATCATCGTGGTGCCCAAGACCATCCCCATGCTCATGCCAATCCTCACCTGCATTCCGCTGCAGCTGCTCGCCTATCACATCGCTGTGTTGCGCGGCAACGACGTAGACCAGCCGAGGAACCTGGCAAAAAGCGTGACGGTGGAGTAACGAGCTCGCTACGCTTCGAGGCGTGAGGGCGCGACCTCCGGTCGCTTCGAGGTCGGCGCGTTGCGCCTTTGAGGTATGAGGGCGGGGCAAAAGCCCCTTTGAGGTCGGCACTTCGTGCCTTCGAGGTATGAGGTATAAAACCTCATTGCTCACCGCTCATTGCTCACCGCTATTCCCTATACAACGCTTTCATTTCATCCGGGATGGCCGCGGGTCGTCCCTTTTCCATATTGACAAAGACCCACTGCGTCTCTGACTCGAAGATTACCTTACCGTCCGAGACGCGTTCGAATTTGCACTTGCGCACACAGGCGACCTTGCCGTAGGCATCGACCCACGTAGTCCCGCGGATTTCTTCGCCGAGGAAAGCCTGGTTCTTGTACTCCACGTGCTGCACATGAATCATCCAGCCGGCGCCTAGCTTCTTCATGAGCTCGGTACCGCCCACGGAATCGGAGTGCGCGATGGCGATGTCCTGGATCCACTGCACAGACCACACATTGTTGAAATGGTGGTTGTCGTCGATCATCTCAGGTTCGACCTTGAACACCTTCGAAAACTTCATCGCATTCACGTTCTCTTCCATCGCAATGGCCATAGGGCATCTCCTATAAAAATCGGTCCGTTCCCAAATATGCAAAAAGGTGCAACCGGAAACAAATGGCTTTTCCAAATATTGCTAACTTTCACGAAAGATGACCGAAATCGAGGAACAGGAAGATTACGAAGTCAACATTGGATCGTTCAACGGTCCGATGGATTTGCTCGTCTATCTGGTGCAAAAAAAGGAAATGGCACTGGATAAAATTCCTATCGCCGAAATTGCGGATGACTTTGCGAAATGGGTCGAAGCCTACTCGGGCATGGACCTTTCCAAGGCAGGCGACTTCCTGTGCATGGCGAGCCGCCTGATGGCGCTCAAGGTGCAGGAACTGCTCCCCGCCGAAGAACGCGACCCCGAACTCGTGGAAGCCTACAACGAAGACCGCGAGCAGCTGATGAAGGAAATGCTGGAATACCAGCGCTACAAGCAAGTTGCCGGCGGCCTGCAGGAGATGGAATCCAAGAACTTCGGCACCTATTCCCGCGGACGCCTCGAAAAATCACAGAACGAAGACGACACGCTCGCCGACGCAAACATCTGGCAACTCTTCCGCGCCTACCAGAAAAGCCTGAAGACAAAGATTTCGGAAACCATCCACCATATCGAACTGGACTACGTGACCATCCAGGACCGCCAACAGGCCATAAACAACTACCTGAGCGTGAACGGACGCGCCCTCTTCGAGGACCTGCTCGACAACGACAGCCACCCCATCGTGGCGGCAGTGACGTTCATGGCGCTCCTCGAGATGATCAAGACCGACGAGGTCGTATTCCGCCAGAGCGAACTGTTTGGCCCCATCTGGATTTACCGCAAGAAGAACAACCCCGACTACGCCGAGGAAATGGCCCGCGAGACGGTATTCTTCTCGAAAGATCCCGAAGTTAAGCCGGGGCTTGTGGAAGCTATCCGCAGCCAAGCACTCGCACGCAGCCAGCAAGGCAACGTGGGCGACATCGCCGCCGTGATGCGCGAAGCCGTGCTGTGGACCTCGCGCGGCAGGAACGTGACCGAGGAAGACCTCACCGCCATGCTCGAAGGCCGCGAAGACTTGAGCGAAGTCCAGGAAAACCCGTTTGCCGACGACGAGAAGGAGCCGGGAACAGAATCCCCGGCCCAGGATGCCTCCGTTGCAGAATCCGCACCGCAAGCAACCACCGACTCTGCGGCAGAACAGCCCGCAGCAAATGCCGAGGCTCCCGCTGAAACTGCAACCGACGAAACCGCAGTCGCCGCGGACGAGCCCGCAACGCCTTCCGAAACGCCTGTTGAACAACCCGCAGAACCGGCAGAAGAAGCCGTCGAAGAGCCTGCGGAAGAAACAAGTGCAGAAGAAGTAAGCGAGGAACCGGTTCCGGAAACAAGCGAAGTCCCGTCTGAAGATAATCCGTCGGCAGAAACGCCCATGACGGAAGAAGAAATAGAGGCCTTCATCAAGAAGGCCCAGGCGTATTATGCCGGAGAACAACCGGCAGACGAAACGTAAGAAATCAATTTCTAGAATTCGAATAATTTATCTGGAAACTTTGCAGAACTACGCAAAGCGAGAATCTCTGTCGTCACTTTGGTCTCGACGCCGGATACAATTACCGAGACCTCCATCTTTTTGAGGTTGTCCGAGGCGTCGTAGGTGAATGTGGTCAGCGAATTCTTTTCGGCATCATTGCTTTCAATTTTTTCTATGCGTTTTTTTGCGGAATCGTAATACAACGTTCCTTTGTCACCGGCAATTGAATACAGGTTACCCGCAACATGGACAGGTTCCTGCCAGTCGCCGGAATCGAGCGGGTTGAACTTCGTATAAGATTGCGCCTCCAAAGCCTCGCCATTGTATGGCAATATCTGCGACTTTTTTGTATTCAGGTCAATCACCTTCATACGCAAACCGTTCACAATACTGCGCTGGTTCAGAAGAGGGGACTTCATCTCGGTATAGGTCTTGGAAGATCCCTTTTGCACCATGTAGATGGAGACCACCTGCTTGCCCGCAGGAGTGTTGACAGTAGTCCTGATGCTCATTTCCACGGAATCACGGGCAAAAGCAGACTTCTTGAGCTCCGCACGGACCTGATCAAGAGAAAGTGCGAAAGAGGAAGTCACAAGAAGAGAAAGAGCAATGATAAGATTTTTCATATCAACCTCTATTTAATGAAAGAAGAAATAATTTCATGATTAATCCATCACACAACGGATTGCATCTCTAAATCCATGTGACGCAAATTCAATATTACTAGCAATATGAATTGTCAATATTCCATAAGCATTTGATTGATCTAATGAAATAAAATGGGCCCCAGTCTTAAAAAAATATTTATCGCTTTCCATATATCCAGATGGTTCAAGCATCAAAGCACAAGCGTCAGAGCCAGCATTCATTCTGTCATATTCATTCAAATAATTCTTTGATATTGCAAAATGACTCGAATTATTACTTTTCATTCGCATTGCTGCATCAGAATTCGATTCCCCTTGAGCAATCATTATAGATTTCAACACAACCCATTCTTCTCTTGTTGGAACATGCCATCCATCGGGGCAAATTGTATCCGCAAGAGCATAATCAAAAGAACCAAATCTATCACCATTTTGCATTAACGAATAATATCGTCCAAAAGTATTGCACATGCTTTCTTTACAGCATTCAGTCGTTTCGCAGTTATGTTCAATCAACTCGCAATACTGTTCCAAGAAGTCTTCATCATTACAACACATACTGTACGGTGCATTGTACCTCAGATTTTCCGCCATCCATACCTGATTACCAATTGTCGTGTATCTGTACACTTGACCATCTCGTTCATCAGTGAAAGTACCTCGATTAGGCATACCGTAGACGTTCGTGCCCATTTCGGGGCATACTTCTGCAGCATTCCATTCCGGCCTATCTTCATCGGGTTCAGTTGTACATGATACAAGAAAAAAAACCATTGGCACAACAAAAAAACAAACTAATCTTTTCATAAATCTTTTTCCCTATTTCAACAACTGCCAGTTAAGTATGGTGTTCCCACGTCGCAATACAATGTAACGACCGGGTTGCATCGCGGATGCGGGTATCTGCACCGTATGCTCGCCAACGTTCCATGTCCCTTCGAAGATGCGGTTCTTCACCGTTCCGAAGGCATCCACGACTTCAAGGTAGTAATACCCCGTCTGGTCGATATTCACGTAAACAACATCGCCTACGCGGGTCACGCGGCTTGCGCCGGAATCGCTAGCAACTATGTTGTTCGAGAAGGTCGGCCGAGGCACACCGCCCCAAAGCAGGTTCCCGTTCATATCAAGCACCACGACAGAGTCAGCCACCTGCAAGTTCTGTCCCGTGCCGATTCCGTGATACGACGGATCGTCGTACGCGTTGTACGCGGAACTGGACCAGCCGCGGGCATGGAGCCCGAACTTCACGGCGGCAGAACGCTTGCCGGGTTTGAGGACTACGTTGTTGTACACCAACGAAACATAGTAAAGGTTGCCGCCTGCGGCCACTTTCGAAGGTGTCGCAGAGGCAGTATCCGGCCCGAGGTAGTACCAATCGGGCGGTTCCATCGTGCCCGAGGCGTCGCGGTAGTAGTAGCGCACCTCGAAACCGGAAATACTGTCGGAACCGTTATTCTCGACGGAAACAGCAATGGTACTGTTTTTCCAGGGCTCATTGGACTCCTCAGCGGCGAGGGCGCGGATACCCGACGCGGGTGTCGTCGCGGGCATACCGTCGTCCACGCAGTTCCAGCCGTTGAGCATCACGCCCTTGGAATCCAGCACGACGACACCCTTCGCCTCCACGTAACCGCGGGTCGAGCCGTGCTCGTAGCTCGGGTCGTCCTGGATTTTCCATGGTTTGTAGTCCGGGGTACGATGCAGCCCAATCTTGATGTCATTCCCAAAATTCGGAGAGCCATATGGAGGTATGGGTTCGGCAAGTGCATATTCTGCATAATACACATCTCCGGCAACATGCACCACCGACGCTGGACCACCAGGATCCCACGATAGAGCCTCAACGGCTGAACCCTCGCCCGAGTAGTAGTAACGGATGCGGACACCGTATATATACTGGCCGGTAAGGTTGCGCAACTTTATTCTCGGACGCGCCCACGTCACATCGTAGGCGTTTTCATAGGAGATGAGGGCTTCCACACGCGGCTCAGGTGATGCCCATTCAGACTGGCCATAATCCACGAGGTGTATCTCGGGGAGAGGGCCAGAAATCGCAGCGATGCCCGCAAGCTCGGCACCGCCGAGCGGGCGCAACGTAATGCTATTCATGCCGGAGTCAAGCGCAAACAGGAGCGAGTCGCCCATGCGGGAACTTTCCCACAGGCCCGAAGGCCGCAAGCCGTACGTGCCGACATTTACACCGTTCACGGAAACTTCTACGCGAGAATTGGCAGACGGATAGCCGCGACCGAACACATACAGGGCATAGTTTCCGGCACGGGGCGCGTCCACGTTCCAGACAGCCATACCGGATGTTCCCGATCCCTGGCGCAGGTACGAACGACCAGGCAGGGCACAGGACTGGTCTACCACGAGACCAGACACGGAATCAAGTTCCACGGAGCGAACCGCGAGCCAAACCGGGGTGGAATCGACCACGGAAGTATCCGGCTCGTCTGGCGGAGGAGCTCCAATAAACAAATCGTGCACCTGTTCCGCAGTGAGTGCAGAACGATAAACACGAAGATCCGACATACGGAAGTAAGCAGAAACTTGACCACTAAGCAGACGCCCCAATGCAGGACGTCCATTATCACGCAAAGAGAAACCGCCTGGAAGAATCTTCTGCTCAACAAAGTTCCCATCTATATACAAGGAAACGAAAGAACTATCAAATACAAATACATAACGTTCAGAAGCTCCACTACCGACAAAATGCGAAAGTTCCACAGCACCATACCCTGCATCCACATAGAACTTTCTATTCTCTATTCCTATTGTAAGCGAGGAACTATCATCATACCAGATAAGCACAATACCGCTGCGAGCACCAATGATTGCATCAAACTCAACACTCATCGGAGTCACGGAATCAACATGAAGAACACTTGAAGACCCACTTCGGTCTCCTGGATATAACAGCGACAGTCTTCCGCCATAGGCCCAAGGATTAGACAACGGGTCTGTCGACAAGTTTAACTTGTTACCGAGAACCTCGTGAACTGCATCCCCGCTACCCTCCGACATCGGGTACCACAGCACGAGCGACGACGGGAAAGGATAAATTTGTCCGGAACGCCAAGAAGATTCAACATAATTGTGTCCCATATCCTCAACGCGAACATCCACCGTCGCACGGCAGCCCTTGCAGCCATACAGCAACGCGGGCGAAATCACGAACGGCTCGTAAAGTAGCGTATCGGGCACTCCGCCGAACGGCACGACGCGTTTTTCAACGACCCTTCCACCGAAGCGTACATCAAGCACCACCCGGTCAACCCCGCTCACAGAATCCACAAGCGATGCAGACACAGTCACCACACGGGAACCGCCATCGCCATCAGCGAAGGTCACATCCATGTCGTAAAGCATGGGCAGAAGCGAGTCAATGCGAACCATGGGACCGCGCAAATGCTCCGTCGAGCCGTCCACGCCATAGACATCAACACGGGACGTGTAAATGTCCGTCGGGAGCCAAATGTCATCGTTACGCATTTCCCATGCAATAGTGGTTCCGGCCAACATGCCCCTATGTTCGGCAGCGACAGTATTGTCGGTACGCAATTGTAACAAATAGTTACCACGGCCTACACACGGACTTGCAAATTCCAGTTTTCCGTTGAACGTACCCGCCCAAACGGTATCCAATGCAGGTTCCGCACAAAGCAAGGTATCCGGGAGAACAGGCGTTATGACTGGTTCAAACGATGCTGCCGTTGCCGAGTCGAGCACGACAAAATCCGAGAATGAGGACGTTTTTGCCTTAAGATAGACATAATCCCATGTGGAATCTTTTGCACAGGAAACGGAATCATCTTCAAGCAGCGGAGGGGTGGCGTAACGGAAGCATGCCGAAGACTGAACATCCAGCGGCACGATCTCGCGATTTTCAAAGTCCGGTTTATAAATCTTGAGTTCCTCTACTTTCAATTTACGAGACTCAACATCGTCACGAAGGAGTTTTACTCGCACCTCGGGCCACTGACCAATGGAGTCGCCAAAGTTGTGCGACGGCAGGACCTCCACCACCGGGCCCACGATATCGAGATCCCCGAAGGCATCGTAGAGGTATTCATCCGGAGCGACAGCGCGCACGGTCACATCGACCGGATCCGGGCCCCACGCCCCCTCATCAAACCATACGCCCGCATTACCGTACATGGCCTGCACGTAGGCTGTGTCACCCGGATTTACCCGGTTCCCCACATGAACAACCTTATCGATGCGGAACAAAGTCCCGTTAGGATTGCCGTACAGAAGTTCGAACGTGACCGTCCCCTGCAAATGGCTCAAGTCATAACGAGCAAGCACGGGGAACGGAAGCTTATCCACAGCAGTATCCTGTATACCCTCGTCAATCACCTCGCGGATGCCGGCACCGTCCACGTATTGCAACCGCCAGTAGGCGGAATCACCGGGGACGCGACCCCGGAACGTCGCGATTTCGGCCATGCGGGAATCTGGAGAACTTCCATCCCAATCCACAACGAAATACTTCGAAGACGAATCCATAGTGGCGCTCAGATAGGGATGCGGAAGAAGGCTGTCTTCCGAGATCGAGGTGTCGCGCAGGTACATACCCGTGACGGAGTACGACACGTCCCTATACCACGGGATATCCTCCGCATGATGCCTATAGACTTCGTTATTCTGCGACAAGACGCTGTCCAATGGCACGACATGCGACCGGTCGGTACCGGAGAACTTCACCGAACCACGCGAGTAAACGTAGCCGAGAGTGTCCGGCATGTTGATCCCTTCTACACCAACACTCCATTGGCTTTTAAAGGAATCAAATTCTATGTTCCACTGTTGGTCATGAATCGCTGTGCCATTGCTGTCCAACAAAACAAGTACCAAGCTGGATTCGGGAACAGCAGAAGAACCGCCATACGTAAGTGGGTCTATACTTGGAATGTGCAGGGAATCGTACGGGACCATCCAACAGCTGGGAGCATTTCCGTTGTAGCCGGGACAACCACCACGAACGTAATCTGACGTATCGATGGAATAGCTGTAGAAGGTGTCGAGTACGCTCTTGCCAACGGCCGCAGCGACAAGCTCTATATTGTGCATACTAAATTTAATTGGCGAAGACGGGTACAGGCTAGAATCCGTAACCGGATTGCGGACTAGCAGGGAACTGCTTACAACATAGAGCGAATCCCAATGGGTATCGTTCCAGTCGCCCACCTTGAAGTGGATGCGGGCCCGCTCCGTCGTATAAAATTTGAAATCAGGGGCAAGGCTGTCCGGCATCTTTAAGCCACTGATAGATTGGTACGGGTAAGGGTAAGGTACACTGAACTTGGTCGTATCCTGCACCATCGCACCTGCAGGCGCAAGCCGCGGAGCAACAACGAAGCTGACGCTTAGCGGGTCTACCGGCACGTTTCCACCGATAGGCATTGCCTGGGTATGCGCTGTGTTGCTTGCAAGTTCTTCACGGAAATGCGAACCGTCGACGCGGATGCCTTCCGCCACGGCTCCGAATCGGGTCCCGGTGCTGCTCCCGAAATAGTGCCAGCGGAATGTCGACGGGTACCTTATCTTGACCGAGTCGTCCCTTTCGTCGGGGAACCAGAGCGGGTTGGCAATCGAGCCGCGCATCGGGAAGCGCTGCGCTTCGAACGCCGTAACCATCGCATCGTCCTTGGAATACGAGAAATTCCACCCCGAAAGGCCGTAGAAGTTCGAGAAGCTAGGCCCGAGGGTATCCTTGTCCGATTCGTTCGCAAAGAAGTAGCCCTTGTTTCCGTACAGGGTGGAGTTTGTCGGGTCAAAGCGCACGAAGGCGTTTGCGAGGTTTGTGTAGCCCCAATGCGGTTCCCAGTAGGTCGAATCCACGGTGAAGGTGAGAGTCATCTTGACATTCGTACCCGCATTGTCATGCTCGCCGCAACCTGTCTCGGCATTCAAATCCCTCTTGGTAAAATAGGAACCGTACCCATGGGCGACACTGACCTTGAGCATCCTGGCATGGGGCTTTGTCAAGGCAAGCGTATCCGGGTCGAAGGCAGAGGCCGGCGTGGCCGGGCCGCAAATGGCCCTGTCGGCAGAGGCGGTGTCCGAGAAATCCTGTGCGCAAGCGCGCTGATCGGCAGTCCCGTTGCGCACATCGACACCGTACATCGTATCGGGCGAGATGGTGTCGGAATACACATACTTGCCTGACTCCCAGAGGACCGGCTGGTTACCGAAATTTTTGAACCAATAATAGAGATTCGTTCCATCCTTATAAACACTCATCAACGAGTCTGCCGAGCATACCATGTGGTTGCAGGAATCCCTCCACACATTATTGTTATTAATAGAACCGGCTGCATCGCTCCAAGCATCCCAATAAACGGCAAAAGTCGAATCGTTATAGCGTATATACGGATGTAGAAGCAACTTCACAAAATCACTATGGCCATTGGCCACATCCACGAACAATTTGCGCACATCCTCGTACACCCCGACAGGGAGCACCTTGACGCCCATAACAAAGGGATAATAATAATAATTTCCATCATCATCTATGTCATACCCGGCCACCTCGTAGAACGACGACAACGAGACATCCAACGTAGTCGGGTTATTCCTGTCGAATGTTCGCCTAGTAACCACAATCGTGTACGGATAACGGTGGTCGGGCTTACCACACCACCCTGCCGTGGCAGACAAATTATACCCAGTCGTCGCTAGCAGCACCGCGATAGTCACCGGGAATTTGTCCCTCTGGCGCTGGATGCCGAGGCTAAAGCGTGTCTTACGCCAAAGCGCGGGGGCCTGCTTGGCGTCCGTCGGCACACTCCAGCGGTAATTGAACGTACGGTATTGTTCCGGCAAGAACTCGCCCTGCTCGCGCACTTTCATCAGGTAGTCGATACTCCCTACAAAACGGGCCTCGCCCAAATCCTCAAACACTTCGTCAATCAGCAACTCGGCAGTCGTACCGCCAACACCGCCCGTGCCAACAGCAATTACACTGCTTCCGTCCAGTATATGGAACGGTTTAGATTCCATGCTCGATAGCGTATTCCCGGCAGAATCCAGGATGCAGACGCGGAACCGATACACGCCGAGGGGAGCCATATTGCCGTCAGCCAGTTTCCCGTCCCACGACGCCATGGAAGTCGCGTCAGAGAGTCCCGCCTTCACGAACAGATTTGTATCCAGCGTCTTCGCGACGCTGTCATTGGCATAAAGCACCTCAGTACGCACGTGGCTACCGAGGCCAAGAATCCCGTAGCGGAACACACTCTTCTGCCCTGAGGTGTTCGGGGAATAAATATCCGCCGGGGCGGAAGCAAGCGAGTCCACGGCAACCGTAGCCACAGAAGCGCGCACCAGGAGCCACGACGTGTCCATGGTGACTACGCGCGACGGGTCCGAGACCGCATACACGATAAACTTCGCAAACACCGTATCGCTGCCGGGAACCTGCCCCGTACGGGCGATGCCCCTCCAAGGCAGACGAACACCATACTCATCCGGATGCACATAAAGGGTCCCGACACCGGACGCCCCCGCGACAGCATCATAAGCGGGCCTTGACGCAGCTCCGCAATAGATTACACTATCAGCATCTTGGACAGTGGAGAGGTCCACGATAAACGCAGAATCGGAATTGAACGTGATACGGAGCGTGTCTCCATCAAGGCTATCCAGATTCCATTCCAGAACGCTATCGTAAGCGGGAATCACCAAGCCCAAGGAATCGAGCGACACGGCAAGCACAGAAACAGTGTCCCGACGCACACGGGGCGGGACGCCACCCACGACGGACGTGCCCTCGCGATACTTGAGCACAAGCCTCGGGGCCATGCGCTTCACATTCGCAGGGACCGTGTACATGGAATCGCGACGCAAGGAGTCGAGCACCGCCGTATCGGCAATGGCGCCCTTCGCCGTGCCAGACCAGCGCAGCGTCCACGCGCCACCCTTTTGCCATACGTGCAACCCCTCCAATAGCGCGGAGGGTTCCCCGGAGAACGGCGGCACGCTCATGCGCGGCACGGAATAGGTCATCGCCGTCACAAGGGAGTCGTCCGACTGCGAGCGCACATAAAGGCGGGCATCCAATTTCCAGAGCGCAGTATCGCCCGGCCTGTCGAGCGTGATACCAATCGTATCCCAGACACCGACGGACTGGCCCAAGGGAGCCCTGACAATGACTTTCACGGCGGCGGTATCGAGCAGCGGATTGAACCACCCGTACACGGGCACTTCTTTCTCGGCCGTAACCGTGGCACAGGTGTCGCAGGCGCGTACCGAAAGGCGCAACACGCACATGCCGGAAACCGAATCGGGGATATGCCAGAGCGCAAGATCCCTCACCTGCGAGCCCGCACCGGCAGTAATGAGTTCAATCCCGTCGGTGCGCCACGTCGTATCGCCGTCCGGCTTCCATTCCACATCAAATGAGACGCCCAAATCAGAATGTTCCTGTATCGACGGGTTCGGCGTTTCGCCCTTAATCAAAACCGTGCCATAGTAGAACGAGTTCACTGTGTCACCTGGGTAGGTGATGCGCGGGTAACGAGCCCCCACACCGAAGTAGTCCATGCCATAACCCGGGTTGCCCGCGGCATCGTAGCAATGCACATGCAGGAACCACTGTCCCTCGGCCCTGCCGTGCGCCCAGTCGGTGACAGGAATAGCAAAGCCGTACAAGTCTGCCGTAGCCGAGGCGGAATCCTTGCGGACAAACGTCCAGGCAAACGTGGAATCCGGGGTTTCGAGCATCCTGTAGCAGGAGACAGCCGACACGTTGCGCAAATCGTCAGCTGCCTGAGAAATATCCGCCACGGCATCGGTAACGGACGAATCCGTCGGGAAAAACGCGCCCGCACGGAGGTTCACCGAAGGCGCCCTTCTGTCGAACACAACCTTGTCCGCAAGTTTTTCCTTAGTAACGTTCCCGGCCATGTCGCGGATTTCGGCCGTCAGCGAATACACGCCGTCACGGATGCGGCCCGTGGCGGGCTCAATAAAGTTGTAATGACCCGTATTGCCGTTCCATTCCAGTACATCGTCAAACGTGCGTTCGTGCTCGGTGACAGAATCCTTGAACAGCAGTTTTACACGTACCTGCGCATCAGAGCGATTGGTGAGCACGTCGCGAACATTGAACGAGAGCGAGAGCCTGTTACAGGAATTGTACACTGGATAACCGACAGAAGTGACCTTCGACGAATCAAGACAGCCTATGCGCGAAGAATCAGGAACGGAACGGACACTTGTCGAGCCAGCCACGATGGCGGGAGACGTACGATCCACCCAAATCGTATCTTTAAGCGTCACGCCGTTGATGCCCTGGATAAACTTGCCCGTAGACGCATCTATCACCTTCGACCAGGAGGTACGCCCGGAATCCAACCCGACATGCAGAAGCGAGCTCATTGTGGTGGAATCGGGATCACCATAGTCGTACGCCTGCACAACGACAGCGTAACGCCCCTCGGCCATGGGCACATGCGCCTGTTTCCAACGGATATCTTGGAATTCCGCATTCACGTGCGCCTTGTAAAACAGGGTATCTACAGCACCCGAAGAAAGGTTGACAACATAGGCGCGGATAGCGCGCAGGGCACCGTCGCGGAGCGTATCGCGCACATTCGCCCAGTTCGCATCCGCAAGGGTCCCGCCCACCACATGATTGGGGACTTGCAACTTGAGCCCCGGCCGCGTGGCGTCAAGCCGCGCACGGGAAGGGACAACAAAATGCGAAACACTTGTACCACTCTCGGTCGTCACCTTTATCGCAAAGTCCCATTCAAAAAGGTAATCACCGGACGATAACGTATCAATGTTGTTCCAAATGGAATCCGTATCGACATCCGCACGCCAGCCCGCCCCGGTCGAGGCCGAATAACTTTGGCTGACCTTGGCCGAGACGGAATCCTTCTTGCCGGTAGAAAGCTGCGTCACCCTGAGCCCTGCCGAATCTACAGTTATGTAGTCGTAGGCAACGTTATCAAGAGTTGCGTAGGCATTGCCGAAACGGGAAACTTCCGTATACTTGAGCGGCCAGCCGGGCTCTCCCTTCAATTCCGTCGCCTGGAACAGGTACGAGAAGCGGGCGCTGCAAGATTTGCCCAACTTGTTCACTACGGATACATAGAGAACATTTGTTCCGTCGCCAAGAATCGCCGCGGGCACCATCGTTTTGCCCAAATTTTCGGGCTTGCTATTGTAGAGCGCAAGGACGGAATCGATGTTCAGCACGAACCGACCGTCGGGAGAAACGGGGCTTGTGGCAAGTTCTGCCAGAGGATCCTTGTGGCTGTAAGCAATCTCGAAATAGACTTTCCATGCTCCGTCTCCCCTGTCGAATATTATTTGGCCACGGTTGTTGAAGTCAACACTGAAAGAGCGAATACTATCTGGATGCAGGTCGTCTATCTGGAACACGATTTCCGAAAGGTACGATGTCGATTGGAAACTCTTGAGTTCGCCGTAACGGACAATGCGGTTGCCGGCAGCGTCGTAGCTCACGTCCTTCACTTCCATCGGCGGGATGCTGGAAGCCGTACTGCCCGCGGGTTCAAAATTGCGAAGGTTTATCGTCGTCATGCCGTTCCCGCTGTCGTCGACAAGTTGCGGCACTATCAGGGTGTCGCCCCCCTGTAGCGTTCGTTCCGACGCAATGTACACATGCGGGAACGCCGAGAGCATCTGTTCCAAATTGGCAACAGAAACCAAGAAGGTTGTGTCGTGATAATCGCGGGCGGAGAAGTTCTCCTTCTCCGTCACAGAAGCCATCAATGCAAGGGAACGTGTATGCGCAAGAACACCGGACTTGCGGGCAAGTTTCGCCGTCTTCGAGGAAATAGCTCCAACGAGAGCCACGTTCGTAGCGAACTCAGCTGCACTGCACGCCTTGCCAACACCTGGGTTAACCTTGCCAGCAATTTCGCATCCTACGTTCAAAGCCAAGTCAACCACCTGGCGATCGGCTTCCAGCTCGCCGATATCGGTGAGGAGGTCGCGATATTCGTCGAGTTGCTTAAGCTTAGATTGATAGCTCGAAAATGCAGCTGCGTAGCTAGAGCGCTTATCCAAGATGTCGCCAAAATCGTAACCACGACGTTCCGCGCCCGCCTCGCGGAAGGCCTTCACACTCTCGCCTATAGCACTATAATACGGCACATCGAACGTGCCCTCGTCAAAGAAGTTCAGCGAGTAGTTCGCGAGGCTGTTCGCTGCAAAAGCAAGACCTTCATGGACCTTATCGCCCGTATTCGTAAGAGCATCGCGCACTTCCGGAGAGAAATACTTCATAAAGAGAAGGTAGAGTTCCGACTTGTACGAATCCGGGATAAACCTGTCCACCACGCGGAGCAGCTTGTACAGGCTGCCGGGAACATCGTCCTTGTTCAGTTTCATGTTGCGGATTTCGTTGACACCCTCCGCGACCTTGAGCGCCGTGCCAATTTGTCCCGAATATTCGCTGTACTTTTGGGTAAGCGCCGAGGCGTTGCTGCCCGAAAGAATATCCCGCGCCATCGAATCCAAACGAGCCCGCACAGAAGCGGATGCCGACGACAAATCTACCCCAAGCGTATTGCCGAGCGAATCCGCAAGCACTTGCGCTAATTTCTTTGTCGATACATGTGACTTTGCCTGTTCCACGAAATCTGGGAGGGTGCGGCGACCGTTGCCCACGCTGGGCAAGCCGTAAGAATAGACAACGTTGTACATGGGATGGTTAAACCCGGAGTTCATCGAGTACGAATTCAACAGCTGAACGCTACCCAAAAGCGAATCGGCACCCACGGTATTGCTTGACAAGGCATCTTTATACTTCTTGTCGCTTTCGGAGGCGTCCTGTGTCAAGTACCAAGTGGATGCATTGCCAGCAGCGTAACCCTCTAATAGACTGTCGCCACTAAGCACATCGCCAACATCGCCTGCGCTGTACGCCATGGCCATCACGGCATCCTTCAGCAAAGAAATCATCAAGTCCTGCAAGCCGTCAACACCGCCCACGATGTACGCTGCGAGCGCAAGCGGAACAAGTGCAACATACTTCGAGTTATCGGAGCCGCGGTCCAACCCGTCTGTTCCGTTAAGCACCGCCTGATCCGCCAAGCCTGTCCCCTCATGAGGGGTGTTGAAGAAAAGTACGTTGGCAATCTCACCCTTATACGCACTGCTTTGTATATACTCACGTACAGCAAGGCCCGCAGCACCATCGGCAATCACGACAAAGCGGGAAGGCACCGAGTCTGGACGGGCCGATTTCAACGCAGACAAACTTTTGTAATGATTTCGCTGTGAGACAACTATGGAATTTTTAGACCCGTTAAACCACTTAAGTTGTGCAGAATCCAGAATAGATGTGGAAGAAGAACGGAACAGGCGATTCCTAGCAAAGTCTGCCGGAGTACCTGACGACAAATCATAGGAATACTCGCAGACAAGCGAGGTATCGCCAGCAGCACCGATAACGTTGTTTTGAATGTAGCCCTTGATTCCCGTACCTTGCCAGTCGGTAACATTCTGCCCGCCACGAGATGTACCGAGAAGAATGTAAATTGTACCAGTCGCAGACTCAACCGGAGCAGCAGATAAATTACTCGTACAGAGAATTGCAATCGCAAAGCAAATAGCCTTGCACAGGAATCCCATTCCGTGTTTCATTTTCCCATCCTTTTAAACACCCATACACCAAGACAACCGCCCTTTCCAGAAAACAAAAAAGGCGTGGCATCGTCAGCACTTACTTAACTGAGGCTCTGGTAAACCTATCCAACATAAGCGCAAACGACCCACGCCCAGATGGGCGTGAGCGTTCGTCTCATTCTCGTTGGATTTTGAAAATTTACCAGATTTTCAGTCAAGAGAATAAGAGCCGAAAACTCTAATACCTGGCGCTCTTCACCATGCGGTTCCAAGCTATGTCAGCATATATTTAAGAAAAAGTAAGATTATTGTCAAGTATTACAGATAATTTAACTACCACATCATTAATTTTTTACAATAATTGACATTTTTCTTACGAGATGTTAGATTTATTGAGAGGTCCACATGAAGCGCTTAATAAAGAAAACACTCCTTTTCACAATACCGCTGATTTTAACAGCATGTATTATCGATTCCGATGAAGACGAGGTTGAACCATGGAAAGCAGAGAAAGTTTGTCCAGCCGAAGGAACAAATATTTACGGAATGCAAAATAGAGGAACGTTTACAGACGAAAGAGACGGACAGGTGTATCGTTATACAACCATCGGAGACCAAGTGTGGATGGCGGAAAATCTAAGGTATGCAGCTCCGTATAGCACATGCAGCGAAGACTCCAGCTTTATTAGACAATACTGTGAACTGATTGAACTTAACTGCGAAACCATGCAATGTTGCAAGGAAAGTCTGTGCCATACTTTTGGAAGGTATTATTCCATTATCGAGGGGGGCACATGGATGGGAAAAATTGATTACATATTAGCAGATACCATTTGTCCCAAAGGCTGGCATATACCAACTAAAGATGAATGGAAAAATCTTGAAAATGCGTTGAAAGTGTCGGATGATAATAATTCTGATGTTGCGAATAGAATGAAAAGCGCCGATTCAGTTCTTTTTTCCATATCAAAAACATATCCAAACGAACAAGACCGGACCACTGTAGGAACAGACAATTGCGCATTAAGCGTGTTACCATCCGGTTTCATGTTCCAAGATGGAGAAACTTTAAAATTTCGCGCATCCCTATGGACATCCTCTCAAAAAAACGCCAACTTTGCATATACATTTAGAGTAGCAAATGATATTGATTACGTTAGAAATTATTATAAAAATAGCATCCGTTGCGTGATGGATTCAAATGTTCTTGAATAATAGGAACTGCACATTTTCTTTCATTTTTTCGCTAGCGCTATCAGCGTGCTCTTTTGATGACGAAAGCGAAGATGTCGAGCCATGGAACGCAGAGAAAGCTTGTCCTATAGAGGGAAATAACATCTACGGAATGCCGAATAGAGGAACGTTTACAGACGAACGCGATGGAGAAGTGTACAGGTATACCACTATCGGAAATCAGGTATGGATGGCAGAAAACCTGAGATATGACGCACCGTATAGCATGTGCAGTAGTGATACTAGTTTTATAAGACAATACTGCGAACTGATTGAGCATAACTGTGAGACTATGCAATGTTGCAAGGAAAGTTTATGCCACAACTTTGGGAAATACTATTCCATAATAGAAAATGGTAATGAATTTGGCCTTATAGACAGTGTACTTGCAAATACAATTTGTCCTAAAGGCTGGCATATACCAACTAAAGAGGAATGGAAAATTCTTGAGGATGCAATGAGTGCTGGTGGTGAATCAAGCGGCAATATAGCAACTAGAATGAAAAGCGCAGATTCAAATTTTTTCGCCATATCCAAAATACATCTAAACGAAAGTGATCAAACGTATGCCGGAACGGATAATTGTGCATTAAACGTGTTACCATCCGGCTTTATGTTTCAAGGCGGAATAACAAAAAAGTTCCGCGCGTCTTTTTTAACTTCGACACAAAAAAATAATGATTTCGTTTATACTTTCATCGTACAAAACTACACTGATTACGTAAGCAATTACTACAGAAACAGCATCCGTTGCGTGATGGATCCTGTTAATCCTGAATTATAATGCGTGCAATACTTTTAATTCCGTTGGTTTTCTCTGCGTGTATTTTCGATTCCGATGACGACGTTGAACCATGGGAAGCGGAAAAAGTGTGTCCCGCAGAAGGAACAAACATTTACGGTATGCCCAACCGTGGATCATTTACAGATGAACGTGATGGACAGACATATAAATATACAACGATTGGCAATCAAGTTTGGATGGCTGAAAACTTGAGGTATGATGCACCTTATAGCACGTGCAGTAGTGATACTAGTTTTATAAGACAATACTGCGAACTGGTTGAGCATAACTGTGAGACCATGCAATGTTGCAAGGAAAGTCTATGCCACAACTTTGGACGATACTACTCCATTATTGAAAATGGCAACAGATTTGGCCTTATCGACTCAGTTTTGGCAGATACCATTTGTCCAAAAGGCTGGCATATACCAACTAAAGAGGAATGGAAAATTCTTGAGAATGCAATGAAAGCATCAGATGATAACAATTCTGATGTAGCGAATAGAATGAAAAGCGCGGATACAATTTTTTTTTCCATATCAAAACTGTATCCAAATGAACACGACCGCACTCTTGCAGGAACAGACAATTGCGCATTAAGCATACTTCCATCTGGTTTTATGTATGAAGGAGGAGAAACCTTAAAATTCCGTGCGTCTATTCTAAGTTCAACACAAAAAAACTCCGATTTTGTTTATGTTGTTGTAATGGGAAATACCGTAGAATACATAAGCAATGTTTACAGAAATTCAATTCGCTGTGTGATGGATTAATCAAAAAAAATTCTTCTTTCGCTAATCCCAGTTAATCGTGGGCGGCGGATCCTTCAGGTCCTTGTTCTGCTTGGCAGCCTCGAACTTCTTTTCGGCGATGGAAGCCCGCTGTTTGTCCTTCTCCTTGCCAGCGGCAAAGAGCGCGTCCAGCTCGGCAGCGCGGTTCTTTTGGCTCTTGAGGAATTCGTCGAAAGACTTGACTTCTTTCTTGTATTCCTTGTGAGAGAGCACCTCGCCCGTGTCGGCATCGACAACGAGTTCGCCCTTGCACATGGGGCATTCCACGGTCAGCGTCCTTACAGCCATAAAGCCTCCTAGTCCCTGCGCCCGCCAATAAGGCCAGCGCGGTACGCCCAGTAGAGCAGTTGCAGAATGGAAGATATCGCGGCGGCCACGTAAGTGAGGCCGGCAGCAAAGAGCACTCCGGAAACCGTATTGTATTCGCGGCCCTGTGCCACCACGTCCATGCGGGCAAGCGCCTTCTTGGCACGGGAAGAGGCATCGAATTCCACCGGCACGGTCACGAGCGTAAAGAGCGTCGCGGCCGCAAAGAGGATAACACCCACCAACGCGAGGGAATAGCCCAGCGCACGGCCGGCACTCATCAGCACGATACCGATAATCACGAGCCACGGACCAAGATTGCTACCGATGTTTGCAACCGGCACAATGGCGGAACGCAGCCACATCGGGAAGTAGCCCTGCGCATGCTGGATAGCATGGCCCACCTCGTGCGCAGCGACACCCGCAGCACTCGCGTTACGACCGTAGTACACTTCCTTCGAAAGGTTGAGAGTCTTGTTCAGCGGATTGTAATGGTCCGAGAGGAACCCATGATGCACAAGCACCTGCACGTCGGTGATGCCCGCGTCCATGAGGATGGCCTTCGCCACGTCGGCACCGGTGAGGCCGCTGGAAATGTTCACTTTCTGGCCCGCAGCAAAACGGGACTTGACAAGCATGGAGACACCGCCAGACAAGGCAAGCGTCACCAGGAGAATCATCATGTATAAAGGATCAAAGTACATATATCTACCTCAGGACATAATATACAAAAAAAGGGGGTAGGATCTAGGGGCTAGGGGCTAGAGAAAAACTACAGCCTCTAACCTCTAGCCTCTAATCCCTCAAATCACATATCACCGATGTCGAGCTTGACCTTGTCGCGGGCGCGCGTCAGCAAAAGCCCCAACGCAAGGTACACCACGGCCTGCACGGCAAGCAAGTACAGCCGAGGCGCCACGTCGTAGATATCGCCCCCCATCTGTTCGATAGAAAGCCAGGCAGGCACGGCAAATGTGCTCGGCAAAATGTACGAGACGGCAACCATCCAAGACGGAATCAGGTAACTGGGCCAGCTAAAATTCGCAAGGAACAAAATCGGGATGGAAAGGTACAAGAAAAGTTGCATGCTGGATTCGCGACGCAGGAACACCTGCGAAACCACCATTCCCAAATTGATGGTCGATGCAAGGAACACGACCGAGAAAACCACCATGGGCAACAATTCACCGCGTCTCGGGAAATCGAAAAGAAGATTGTAAACGATGCAATGGTAGAACAGGATAAACGAGCAATAATGAACAAAGTAAGCCAGCGAACGTCCAAAGTACCGGTAAGGTAGTGTTTCATTTTCCACCGGACTGTTGCGCATCTTCTTGCGGAACCGTCGATGTGCGCGGGAACCGCCCAATACGCAAATCCCGATAATCAGCGACTGCTGGAGAATGACCACCAAAACGCTGGGCACCACATAATTGGCATAGCCGCCCGTACTGTTGTACAGCGTCTGGATGCTGAGGGGGAACGGGTCGCGCATGGCGATGGCCTTTGCGGAGGGGACCTTCTTGGAAAGCGCAATCTGCTTTACCTTGTTCGTCGCACCCAGCGTCAACGCACAAGTCGAAAAAGCCGTACCTATGGCGCCATGGAACATCACATAAGCCCCGTGCGTGAAAATATTCACCGTCACCTGGCGATGGCTGCGGATGTCCTTTTCCATGTTCTCGGGAATGGCCATAAAGCCATAAATCTCGTCGCGGGACATGGCTTCCTCGGCCTGCATCATCTCGGAATAAACCGCCTTCACCTCGATTTGCTGCGATGCCGAAGCCATGCGAATAAGGTCTCGCGACATCGCCGTGTTGTCCATATCCACAATGGCAACAGGGACCTTCGTCACCGTCTGATGAATATACGGGGTCGGATAGTAGAAGGCGTACAGGACGCCTGCCACCACGAGCAGGAGCACCGCGGCAGGGTCCGTGTACATCAGTTTCCATTCGGCAAAAGCCACTTTCCAAAGGCGACGAATCATGCGGAAGCCTCCGGAGCCGTTCGCATTTTCTCCTCGAACTCGGCCTCCCTACGGGCGAACTGTTTCCAGCGCATCGACATAAGGAAGGCTCCCAGGAGGTTCCAGAACAGGGCCATCCCGATAAGCACCTTCAGCACCTCCCATGCAGGGCCCATGCTCAAGTCACCCAGGAGCATCATCGACTGGATCTTGAGCACATGAGTCAACGGGAGCACGAAGGCGAAGCAGCGTACGGCAAAAGGCATGGCCATCACGGGGAACGTCTGCCCTGCAAACGCGAAGGCCGGACTACCAATGACGCCTGCGGCACCCGTCGCAATTCTCATCACTCCCACCACGCCGACAAACACGATGCCGGCACCGGAACAGGCGAGAATCATGAACAGTTGAGCGGCAGCCGTCATCACAAATTCGTTAAGGGTCAGGGGTGCAAGCAACCTGTGGCTATAGGCATAGCAACCGATCATGCCGAGCCAAAGAATGATATTCATGGGCACAACACTTGCAAACCAAAGCGTAAAGCGAGAACCGCGGGCATAGCCGAGCATTTCCCTCACGCGGTGGTCACGAAGCGGGAACGAGGCCACATACACGCCGACAATCATCGCCGCGAGGTGGAACAGCGCAGTCACGAGTCCAAGCCCAAGAAAGCCCTGGTAGTTGCCCTCGACATTGCCGACGGAGTGAATTTCCGTCTTCACGGGATCATCCATCTGGGCAGTAAACATTTCACTCCCTGCAGCCGAAAGTACCGCACGGATTTCCTTGGTCGCGAACATGTTGGTCAAGTAATTCTGCCCGCTGGAATAGACGGGAATCACGGGACTTTCGAACCTGAGGGCTCGGCGTTCCAAATCGTTGGGCAAGACCAGGAAACCCTGGAGATCCCCGCGAATGACAGCATGCTCGCACTCGCCCATGTCATGACAAACCATCTTCACGTTCAGAACGGGACTGGAACGCAACTTGGATTCCAGGCGGTCGGCAAGGTAGCTGTCGTCTTGACGCACGATACCGATGGGCACATGCTGCACAATCTGCGACGAGAACAGGCCCAGCATGAATATCGAGACGCCCACGGGCAAAACGAGGAGAATCAGCCACAAGACGATATTGTGGCTGAAATAGATTTTCCGGACCGTTTTCAGGAATCCCTGCAACAGCACGGCAAGCCTCCGCTAACGAATAGATTCCGCAGAAAGGAGAACGCTCATGCCCGGGCGAAGGTTCTCGACCTTCTCCGTGGGGCGCAGGCGCACCTCGAAAGTCTTGAGGTCGAACCCACCGCTTTCCTTGCTGCTGCGCCACGTGGCGTAGTCACCCACAGAAGCGATATAGCTCACCGACATCTCGACATCCTTGTCAAGCGCAGGAACGTGCAACGTGAGGGTCCTTCCCTTGTAGACATTCTTGAGCAGGTCTTCGCGCAGGTGGAACACCGCCCATGCGTCATTCAAGTCCGTCACGGCCACCACAGGCATGCCCGAGCCGACCACTTCACCTTCTTCGGCAAGTTTGAGCGAGACCTCGCCCGTAATCGGGGAGCGAATCTTGGTTTCTTCAAGGTAGGCATCGACTTCAGCAGAGGCGCCACGGGCCTGCATCACAAGGGCATTCGCGGCAGCCTTGTCTTCGCTACGGGCGCCGGCCACGGCCTGGTCGTACTGGGCCTTTGCGGCATCGGCTGCGGACTGGCTCGCCTTCATCTGGGTTTCGGCCTCGTCGCGTTTCTGCAACGGGAGCACGCCCTCGTCAAAAAGCTTCTGGACACGGTCATACGTATTCTTTGCAAGCGTAGCGGCATCCTGGGCACGGTCGGCCATCGCCTTGAGCGCCGTGATGTCCTCGCTGCGGGCACCATTGCGGGCCTTGTTCGCCTGGGCCTTTGCGGCACCGAGCGCGCCCTCGGCCTGAATCTTCTTCGCCTCGATTTCGGGACTGCTGATGATGGCTACGAGAGAATCCTTGATCACCAGGTCGCCCTCGCGCACGAAAAGCGCTTCGATACGGCCGGGGACCTTCCCCGAAACAAGGACACGCCTAGCTTCCATCTGGCCCTGCAAGAACTGCTCGCGGGGTTCAGTGGCAAACTTCTTGAGCTGGGCAACCCCCAGCACGACCAGCGCAACAAGCGCCAGCACGATGACCAACTTGCCAATGAATTTCAAAGCATTAATCATTGTTTATTCTCCTTGTTCTCGGGAACCGCTCCCGCGCTTTCCTTGTCAGAAGATCCTTGCGCCGGTGCAGCAGGGGCTGCCGTGGCAGGCGCAGTTTGTACCGCCGATTCAGGGGTCGCAGCAGGCGCTGCGGCAGGTGTTTCCACTGCGGCCGGGGTCGTTCCCGCAGCAGCCGAAATTTCAGCCGCACCCTGAGGTACTGCGGCAGAATCAACAGGCGTCTCGGCAGGTGCCGCCGGAGCCGGGGCAGCCGTTGCCGCGGAATCCGCAGCAGGCGCAGCCGGTTGCACAGGAGCCACCGGCTTGGATGCCGTAAGCAGGTTTCCCGCATTCTCGACTTCGCCGCAAGACTCAAGCAAGCCAAGCCATGCGATAACGGCGTCATAGTGAGCCTTCAAATCAGCCACCTGCAATCGAGACAGCGCCAGTTCGGCATCTACCACGTCGAGGCCGGTCGAAAGACCCGCCTCGTAAGCCTTGTTCTGGCTACGCAGGGCCTCGTCAGCCAGTTCACGCGTCTTCTGCAAACTCACCAAGCGGCTCTTGGCATGTTCCATCTCGCGCCAGCGCTTTTCGACCAGCAAGTTTATGTTGTCCAGAGTCTGCTCTTCCATGCTAGCCAGCGAACGGTCCAGCGCCTTCGCGCTGCTCACCTTGGAATGAGTCTCGCCGCCCTTGAACAAATCCCACTGAGCCTTCGCACCCACAGCCCATTCAGGCTCCAGCATGGTCAGGTCTTTCGTATAAAGTTCCTTGTAACCGAACAGGGCGACTGTCGGGAAGTAATCAGCACGGGCGGCACTGACAGCAGCCTGACTGCGCTTGCGCTCGGTGCGCAATTGCCTAAGTCCTGGATGTTTCTCACGCGCCAACGCCTTGATTTCGTCAATGGAGCGGTACTCCTCAGGCGACTCGACCGGGGTCGTCGCGGTAATGCTCGTGTCCGTATGCAAAAGGCTAGCCAAAGCGAGGCGAGCCAGCGTCTGGTCGCGCTGGGCATCTTCCAACGCGTTCTGGGCCTCGGCAAGGGCAACTTCGGCGCGGAGGCGTTCCGCCTTGCTAATCTGCCCACCCTCTTCAAGCTTTTTGGAACGCTCCAGATGCTCTTCCAAATTACGTTTTGTCGTCTCGCGAAGCAGCGTCAATTCCTCGGCTAAGCGCAAGGAGAAGTACCTTGTGGCGACATCCATGAGGATGGCATTCTGGGCCATGTCGAACTCAGCCTTGCGAGCAGTCACGTTCTCCTTGGCAGCATCGTAGGCGGAATAAATCTTGAGCCCGGTAAAAATCGGCCACACGACGGACAATCGCGCATTGAAGAACACGTCGTCCTGGACCTTTTTCTTGAAATCCGGCAAGGCCGAATCCAGCGTGGATTCCGTCTTCATCTTGGCAAGATTCCCCACGGAATCGCCAACGCCCTTCGCCATGGGCAATGCCATTTCGTCCGGAGCTCCATTCGCCCGGGCTTGCTCATAGGCAGCCTCATAACCAGTCTTGTAATAATTCTGGTAGGCCTCGGCCCCATGCACCGAGATAATCCCCGAACGGACTTCGTTCAAGTCAATGTTGATGGGATCGTTGATCTTGGTGACTCCGGCAGACAGGGTAACCGTCGGCATAAAACGCGAACGGGCCTCGCTCTTGCCGCTCTCGGCCATTTCGACCTTGGCCTTTTCAGCCTTAATCTGCGAATTGCCCGATTTTGCCATGTTAAGGGCGTCCTGGAGCGAAAGGGGCGCCGCCACAGCCGCTACAGATACAAAAACAAAAAATGTAAAGTGCAATCTCATAGCACAAGATAAAATAGCAAATTCTATTTTTGGGCACTCCCGCCGTCCCGCCTTTTCTGACAAAAAGGGGGAATTTAGCTATAAGAGGGCATACTTGCGCATCTTGCTCCCTTTTATAAAAAAATCCCCCGGAAAGACCGGGGGAAAATCTCGCATGAAGCTTGTTTTTACTTGCCGAGGGTCGGTACGTCGGCCTTCCAGGCGCTGGCCTCGTAACCCATCGTCTTCGTGTCGACACGCTGCAGGCTGTATCCGAGACCGTCCGCTTCCTTCAAATCCGGCCACTTATCGGAATAGAGCGTAGCGTCGTGCCAGATGTAGAAGTAGACGTAGCCACTCTGGGCGGACTTGCTTTCGGCCTTGGCGTAGGGCTCCTTGACGGCGATCGTTTCGCTGCGGTTGGAGAGCTTACCGGAGTAAGTCATAATCTGCACCGATTCCGGGATAGAATAGGTCGAACGCACAAAATCCGGGCCCCAATTCGTAATGCCGAAGGTCGCAGCCACCGTCATATCCAATTCCTCAGGAATCAGGATAATCATGCCATGGGCAGGGAGAACCGCAGTGCTCCCGAATTCCATGTTAATACCCTCTATCTTCCAACCCTTCTGGACATTGGTGCTGTAAAGAGGAATATCGTTGTCGGAACCATTCACCAGTTCCATAAATTCAAACGGAATCTCGCCGGGATCCGAATCCTTCGGATGGTAATGGATTTCGTTGATATACACAGAACCCATCTTGAGGGCAGAATTTTTTGCGCCAGGCGTAGCGGAAGCGAGCGGGCCCTGTGCCGTAGAACCATCACTCAAGTCGATTACGCCGCTTGTACCCGTACCGGCAGGCACCCAGATACTAGATTCTTCGCCTTCCAGCGAACCACGCAGATAGAATTCACCACCCTGCTGGCTCACCACCAGTTCTTCGTCGAAGTTGTCAACTGCATTGAGCACCACATAGCCCTTTGCAGGAATCACTGTAGAAACGGCTCCCGACTTGATGGTCAGCGTCTGCTTGCGGCGCTTGACCTCGATAGTCCAGCCGGCGACATCCACTTCCCTGTCGCCCGTATTGTAAAGTTCAATCCATGCAGTATCGTCACCGGCGATGTTCGGCATGATTTCGTTGATGCGCACCGCGGCAGGGGTCACCCATTCATCGTTACCGACACCGGGATTGCCCTTGTCAAGCTTGCTAGCCGCCCAGGAGTTCGGCTGGGCCGCATTGCCACCCACATACACGAGAGTACGGCCCTTGCCGTCGGCAAGGCTCGGCCAAGGAGGTTCGTTACCGAAGGCACAGCTCACGTCGCCTTCGCCGTCAATCTTCACGTTCACGACATCGCCTTCGTTGGCCAACTTGACAGTCGTTCCGCCATCCCACGGGCCAAACAGACGACCGGCAAACGTAGGATAAGTTTCCTTGAATGTAGTGGGATCGTTCGTCACCACGATATATTCACCCTTCTTCAAGGGCTCTCCGGGGAACGTATAATCGACAGCACCGCTCAAGTGGAGCAGGTAATTCTGCATATTGTCGATATCCATGCCACCCGCGATATAGATTTCGATCCATTCGAGTTCCGAACCACCAGCCGCATTGTACATGATTTCGGAGCAACCCATCTGCGGAGGAGCCGTGTCGGGAATAGGTTCTTCGGAGGAGCTCGAAACAGGCGTGGGATCAGGTTCCGTGCCCCCGCTGCTTCCCTTTTCACTGCTATTGCCAGAATTAGCCGGAGTCGGATCGCCAGCAGAAGAAGGCTGGGGATCACCACTACTGGCAGTATCTCCGGACTGAGAGTCCGAGCTAATCTCAGGGGACACTGAGTTGCTGCTATCCTCGTTGGAGCACGCAGAAAGCGCTCCAAGCATAGCAATACAGGCACCGGTCAAAAGCCACTTTTTCATGTTCATAAGGGCCATCCTTTGTTCAAGTCAAACTCTATAATAAAACTCTTAAAAATTTCCAGCCAGTTTCGTCCAGTAAGGGCTCTTGAACCTACGCGGGTTCTCGTAAACCCGTTTCCATTCAGCGGCCGCATTACCGAATTTAGAAAATGCGGAGTGCTTGAGGTTCAAAAATCTTATCAGGTCGAACATCCAGTAAGGAACCTGTGAGCAAGGACACTTTAATTCGAGCACTGCGTCCATTCCTGGCTGGAAAAACCTCGGAAGACCGGTCGAATGCATGTAGTGCGGGTCCACCGTATAGTCGAACCCGTTCTCTTCGCGGAAGCGCATGCCCGTATCGATAGTGACGCGGGAATATTCCTCGCGGAGCCCGAACCAGGCGCGACGCTTGTACTGCGTGAGTAGGCGCGGGTGAGCCCCGTGGAGTTCCGTCTTGTAAAGGAAATCCTTGAGGTACATGCGGTCCTTGTCCGTCTTGCAGGGCCATTCCTCGGGTTTCATGTTCCAGACTTCGCCCGGGTTGATTCCCTTGATGGTCGCACGGCTCTTGTAGCAGATGCTACGAATCTTGCGCTTGACTTCAAAATGGAACGTGCCGTCCTGTGCCGGATGCTCGCCGTAAGTACGGATACGCATGTTGAAGCGGTCCAGGAGCTGTTTCTTTTTCCAACCGAGGAAAGTCCACTTGGGGCTATCCAAGTACAAGTTCGTAATCCAGTAGAAACCACCCGGAGTAATCTTGGAATAATAGTCCTCTTCGCAATACGGAGCAAGGAAAGCACCTATCCGGTCCGCCCATTCGACGGGGATATGGTACTTGAGCTCGAATCGCTCGAGAAGGCTAAATCCACGGGCTTCGGCCATATTACTTCAAAGCCTCACGGAGATGGTTCGCGCTACCCTCGCGGGCAAGGATACCCGCATAGTTGAGCAATTCCAGGTAGCGCACGAAAATATCGTATTCCAGCTTGACTGCCTTCATGTCGCTTTCGAGCGAACTTTCCTTGGCGCGCAGGAGCAAGAGCGGGTCGGAGCCGGCGTTAATCGCGAACTGTTCCATGAACCCGCTCGCGTTCACCTGCTGCACATATTCCTTCTGCACCTTCCACTGGCCAATCATGGCAAGCACTTCCTCGGTCAGGCGGGCCACCTTCTGGTTGATATCGCGCACGTCAGCAAGGTAATCGCTCTCGGCATCGAGCTTGGCCACCTGGAGCTTGAGATCGCCGTCCTTGCCGCTGTCGAAGAACGGCAGGCGGAAAGCGAGATTCACGAAGAACTTGTCGGCCGTCTTGCGGTCATCCTTATCCGGGACAAGAAAATCAGCCGTCGCAGTACAATTCAAAGCGGTCTGGCAACCAGTTTCCTTCTTGAAATCTTCCACGTAATCGCGATATTGACCCGTACCGAAGACGTCCGTCGCATCCATCGTCTTGTACTTTTCCATGCGGGATTCTATCTGCAGCGCATAACCAATACCGATATGCGAGATATAGTCACGACCCTTGCTCACGTCCTGCTTGGCCTGGGCAACTTCGGCGTCACGCTTGCCGCGGGCCATCGCCACCAGCGGGAAGTTTTCATTCACTTCCACGCCATTGGAAAGGTTCTGAGCAAGTTCGTCCATGGTCGGGAGGAACGAGGAATCCAAATCAACTCCATCGAAATCGG